>MDTE01012308.1_pt1 | contig 12585 bp, 9 predicted proteins | sample 811231 | NCBI WGS metagenome assembly MDTE01 (sample SAMN05326651, study PRJNA326480) | marine metagenome | isolation source: seawater | place: Indian Ocean: Red Sea | collected 2010
AGAGAATGTTATAGTTGAACAATTTAATGATGGTAATATAGTTTACGAAGTAAGTAATATAAATGATACAAATCCTACACTAAAATTAAAAGAGAGTGCGGTTTCGTTAGATAAAGTGCTTGTATATGGCTCTTTTGGTTCACTAACTCTTTTAGTTGTAATTTTGGTGATAATTTATATGAGAAGAACTTAATTGTTGTGTATAATTTTGTAATTTTTTAATTTTTTATACTTTGATAACTAAATTAAATCTAGTTTTATTATAATATGGCAAAACTGTGTGATTCTAAAATGGTCGAGGATAAAATGCGTAAAGGTATTGATGTTGCTAAGACTGTAGAATTTAACTGCAACTCCCATGTTTATTTAAATACAATTTTTAGGAGGTTTAAGTCTGAGTTAAGAAAAAATGACAAATTTTTAGAATTTCTCGAATGTTCTCAAATAAGTAGTTTGTTTGAAAATTTTTTAAAAGAAACTGGTAATTATAATAAAACACAAAATTTAGACATATGTGGGATCGAGGGAGGAGATATTTTATTTATAAAATGCCCTTCTATTTTTGCTTCATATCATTTTATTGTTGTAGCAGTTAATTTAGAAAAAACACAGGTTTCTATAATTCAATCTTTTGGAAATTTTAAAAAATTTCACAAGATTGATATGAAGTTTGAAGAATTCAATAGACAACTTAAGCTATTACAATCATTTAATCCCGAAAGTAAGTCTTTTGATGATGCTTATCCTGAAATGATAGGGGTAGAAGCCTTGTTATATGGTGTTGATGATAAAAAATACATAGAACACTTAGAAAGGCATCGTAATAGTTTAGAAAATTCTCAAAGTAATAATGAAGACAATGAAGTATCAGAATCAGAAGAAAACAGTTTTGTAGAAAGAGCTGAAGCATTAGATATACCTCCAGAAATTTATGAAAATTTAGAATATCAATATGGAATTAATAATATAAGACTAGAAATTTATGCTTATAGAGTTAAAGATGCTTCAAAAACAGATTTATGTAAAAAAAGTGCTAATGTTGGAAAGAAGAAATCAAAGAGTAAAAATATAGCTTGTAGAAAATCTAATTTAAAGCGGAAAGTTAGAAGAAGATCTACAAGTGGTAAAAAATCAAAATTAAATAGAAAGAAGAAATCTGTAAGAAAATCTAAGTAATATACTTAAAACAATTAAAATAATTTACTAGTAAAATTTATTTATTTAAAGGTCTTTTTATAAAATAATAAATAAAATTGATTTCTTTTTCTGTCTATTTTTAAAATAAATCAATATGTCTAACAAATTCAATCTCGAAAAGGACACATGGGATATTATAAAATTATATTTTCAAGATAAAAAGGTATTGATAAATCATCATATTGAGTCATTTGATGATTTTATGGACAAGAAGGTAAGTGCTATTGTAAAGCAGTTTAATCCTCTATCAATTTATAATACTTATGACCCAGAACAAAATACTTATTTAAATGAAATTAGAATTGAGTTTGGTGATGTATATTATTCAAACCCTATTATCAATGAGAATGATGGATCAACTAAAGTAATGACACCATACGATGCTAGAATGAGAAATATGTCTTATTCTTCATCGGTTTCTGTAGATTTCACAGTTTCAATAATTAACAACCCATTGGTTGAGCCAGAGGTTGTTGATACTCAAAAAATTAGCAAAGTTAATATTGGTAAAATACCTATTATGGTTGGATCAAAATATTGTGTTCTCAGTTCTCAAAAAAATAGAAAAAAAGGTCACGAATGTCTATATGACTATGGTGGATACTTTATTATAAATGGTAATGAAAAGGTATGTGTTTCGCAAGAAAAGATTGCTGAAAATAAGGTTTATGTCTTTAAAACAAATAAGGCTTCTTCGAAATATAGTCATATCGCAGAAATCAAGTCAGTAAATACTGAAGGGTTTAATACTCCCAAAAATGTAAGTGTTAGATTAACAAACAGAGACAATTCTTTTGGAAAAACTATTAAGGTTAATATTCCACACTGCAAGGTTGATTTACCACTTTCAGTTGTGTTTCGAGCGTTTGGAATTACCAGTGATAAGGAAATTGTTAAAAATATAATTTATGATATTAACAGTGATAGTGAATTTCTAAATTGGCTTAAGCCATCTCTTGAGGATGGTTCATTTGTTACCACACAGGATGATGCTATAGAATATATACTCAGATATTCTGTTATTCTCGGACAACCAAAGGATATCCGTATAGGAAGAGACCGCAAGATTGTTCTTTTCAGAGAAATGATTGAGAGGGACGTTCTTTCACATCTAGGAAAGGATCTTAACAAAAAAGCTTTTTACCTTGGATATATGGTGAATAAACTGTATAATTGTTACACAGGTAGAATACAATTTGATGATAGAGATTCTTATTCAAATAAGCGTGTAGAGACAAGTGGTAATCTTATGGCAATTCTTTTTAGACAGTATTTTACCAAGTTGGTAAAAGATATGCGTAATTCAATCATGAAAGAGCTAAATTCAAATCCTTGGAAGAATGATATGGTGTTAAGTATTGATAAAGTAATAAATTCTAATAATCTTTACAAAATCCTGAAGTCAACTACAATAGAAAGCGGATTGAAATATGGTTTGGCTACTGGTAATTGGGGAATTAAAAGTAATAACACAAAGGTGGGTATTGCTCAGGTGCTTAACAGATTAACATATACAAGCACCTTATCGCACTTGCGTCGTGTAAATACCCCTACTGAAAAAACCGGAAAATTAGTAGCTCCACGTAAACTTCATAATACACAGTGGGGAATAATTTGTCCTACTGAAACTCCAGAAGGTGGTTCGGTTGGACTTGTGAAAAATTTGGCTGTAATGACCCATATTACTAATGAAAGTAGTGCTGACCCAATTATGAAAATATTAGAGAATTCTCCTTACACTAAACCTTTAAACTTAGATAATGTTTCAAGTAATTATAAAGAGACGAAGGTTTTTGTAAATGGCACAATTGATTATCTCTGCACTAATGTTAATAAGCTATATAGCTACCTAGTGACACAAAAGAGGAAGGGTTTAATAAATATTTACACATCTATCTCATTTAACTCGGATTTAAATGAAATAAATGTATATACCGACGGAGGTCGGTGTTGTAGACCCCTCTACATCATGGATAACGGTGGTCTAAGAATTTCAAAAGAACAAATACAAATGATACAAAACAAGAGTTATGGTTGGTATAATCTAATGATAGGAAGTCTAAACAAGTCAGGTATTCAGGGATTTGAACAAGAAGTTCCAAATGATATTAAAGAGGGTGTCATAGAATATATTGATACAGAGGAAAGTGAGTATAAATATATCGCTATGAATGCTCATGATTTGAAGAAGAAGGATAAAGGATTTTCGCATTGTGAAATACATCCGTGTTTGATACTAGGGGTGTTGGGTTCAATGATTCCTTTTTCAAATCACAATCAATCTCCTAGAAACACATATCAGAGTGCTATGGGTAAGCAGGCAATGGGTATATACATGACAAATTATAGGCAGCGTATGGATACAATGGCACATATTCTCAATTATACAAATAAACCTCTAGTAAATACTCGTATAGGAAAACTACTTCCTTCCGATGGTGTTCCTAATGGTCTCAATGTTGTTGTTGCTATATGCACGTATACTGGATACAATCAGGAAGATTCAATTATTGTAAATAAATCAGCTGTAGATAGAGGATTGTTTAGATCAACATTTTACAGGACATATAAGGATGATGAAAAGAAAATTCAATCATCTGGACAAGAAGAAAAATTTATGAAACCTGACCGTAATTTGACAAAGGGTATGAAACCTGGAATTTATGATAAACTAGAAGAAAATGGATTTGTTCCCAAAAATACATATGTTGATTCTAATGATATTATTATAGGCAAGGTGATGCCTATTAAAAATAAAAATAAGAATGAAAAGTTTATCTATAGAGACATTTCAACATTTCTAAGAAGTAATGAATCTGGATTTATCGATGAGATTTATACAAATCGTAATGGAGAAGGTCATAAGTTCTGTAAAGTTAGGGTTCGTTCAGAAAGAAACCCTACGATCGGTGATAAGTTTTCTTCCCGGCATGGACAGAAGGGAACTTGTGGCATGATCCTACCTGAAGAAGACATGCCCTATACAAAAGATGGTATCCGTCCAGATATTATTGTTAATCCACATGCTATTCCTAGTCGTATGACAATTGCTCAGCTTATTGAGTGTATCCTCGGTAAGGCATGCACGCTCATCGGAGGATTTGGTGACGGCACTTCTTTTATGAATACTACTGTTGAGAGTGTTTCTCGTATTTTGGAACAACAGGGGTATGAAGGTAATGGTAATGAAATCCTTTATAATGGATTTAACGGAAAACAGCTAGACTGTAAGATTTTTATGGGACCTACATTTTATCAGAGACTTAAGCATATGGTTGAAGATAAAATCCATTCACGCTCAACTGGACCTATGGTATTACTGACCCGCCAGCCGGCGGAAGGTAGGGCACGGGATGGTGGTCTCAGATTTGGGGAGATGGAGCGTGATTGTATGATAGCTCACGGTAGTCTACAATTTCTAAAGGAACGGATGATTGATGTATCTGATAATTATAGAGTATTTGTTTGTAAAGAGTGTGGATTGATAGCGTCAGTCAATCCAGAACAAGGAATTTATAGCTGTAAAAAGTGTCGAAATTTTGTTGACTTTTCGGAAGTTAGAATTCCATATGCCTGTAAGTTGCTTATGCAGGAACTTGAAAGTATGAGTATTGCGCCAAGGTTTTTGACTAAATAAAAATAAAAATGAAATATTTAATAATATATTTTTATATTTTAGTGTTTAAAAGAATACTATATGAAAATGTTCTATTGTTAAAACTGATTTATTTGCTTTAGCATTACGAAATACAATAAATTTTTCTCCAAGTAGAGAAGGATATTCCTTAGCAATTTCACTTATTTTTTTTCGACATTTAGTTTCATTAAATAATTCATCTCGCATTTTTTCATCACAATCTGGGTGTATCCAAAGTAGAAAGTGTGAATGATTTCCAAAATCATAAGGATACTTATTTCTACAGATTGTAAATTGCCCTTTTACACCCACTGACGTCACACCATCAAATTTTATTTCATTTTTTAGTATATGATCATATATTGACAAATTTTTATCTTTCATTTGCTTCAAGAAAGCGTCATATTTTTGTTGGACGAAAGGCTTTCTTTCAAATTTCAACTTGTTATCATAAAATTCCACAGCATTTGATAAATCTCTCCAAGACATTCTACAAGAAATCCTATTAACACCATCAAAGAACGAAACACTAAAATTTGCGTTATCAAACGGAATGAGCTTTTTAACGCGATTAGTCTCCTTTGCTTGAATGTTACGGAACATTTTTTTCAAATTGTCGAGATTTTTAGGAACTTCGTGATGATTTGTCATTTCCTAATTTAATAAAAGATTTCAATTTTCTGAAAGAATTCTAATTATTTTTTTCTACAAATTCAACGGCTAAGATTGTTTCATTAGATACACGTTTTACAGGAATGTTCTTCAATAAACCTTCTTTATCTATTATAAATACAATTAAATCACCTCTTTTAAAATCAGGTGTTAGTAACCCAAGCTCTTTAAATTTGTATTCAAACATAAATACACGTTGGGGGTTTTGTATGCTTAGAATACGCCATTTTAGGTCTAAATATTCAATATTGTGTTTGATAATAACGCCTTCATTATCATAATGTATCATATCTCTTGTTAAAACTAAATTATAAAGAATATTGTAATCATCAATAATTCTATATGGTGAATTATCTGATACTTTTGGAAATATATTAATATTAATATCACCAGGACGTTTCCCTAGTTCTTCATTACCCTGTCTTAAAAGTTGTTTGGTTTTGAGATAAGGTAAAAACTCCAAAGGTATTTCTTCTTCTCTTATTTTGTTTCCACGACAACCTTTACAACACGTTTTATCGTCTATATTGTAGCCAAGTCCCATACATAGCTTACACTTCTTTACACACTTAATTGATATGTGTTTTTTTACATTATTAAATATATCAATTAATTCTACTCGGGCATTTATGTTAATGTCTTGCGATTTCTCTAATGACTCGTTTTCTCCATTGTAAAAGTCTTGAATATGGTTTACCTCTTTTAGAATATGGTTAGCTATATTATCTAAATCCATATTTCTTATTGAATTAATTATATTTCCTATTTTTCCAAAATTTGCTGAAAATGCACCAAATCTTGAGGTAAACTCTTCAAATTCACTTTCAATAGGAGAATATTTGAAATTATTTTTTTCAAGAAATGAATAAGCACAAGTAATATCTTTAAATCGGCTTTCAGCCTTTTCCTTATCAGCATCGGATAAGCTTCGATTTCTATCTGGATGATACTTAAAGGCAAGTTTTCTATATTTTTTTTTTATTTGTTCTGACGACATTTCTCGTGTGCATTCAAGGATTTCAAAAGGATCCTTCATAATAAATGAACTAAAATCTACTAGAATTAATAAAATAATATTCCATAAACTTATTTAAAAAAAAAATTGAAAATTATATTAGATAACAATTTAAGGCAAAAGATTTTATAGGGAAAAAACTATGACTGACGTTATTTCTTTAGATGAAGAACTTACAATTACTGACTATATTAATAGTATAATGAATAGTAATGACGATGACGAGGAAGAGGAAATAGTTGAATATCCAGAACCAACGCCTTTAAGAATATCAACCCTTACAGGAACGTGTTCTATATCATCTGATATAAATTTACTTGTATTAGCACAGTATTTAGAACTAAATAAGTATATTACCTACATTAACTATGGTGATCTTGTAACCAAAGGAGTAAACATAACACCAAAATCAAACAAAAAGAAGAAAAAGAAGAAAGTATTTTATAATCAGATAACAATTATTATAAAACAGGATAATGATAGATATAACAATATTAAATTGTTTGCCAATGGTGCGGTTTCAATGACCGGACTACAAAGCTTAGAAGAGGGAGAAAAATCAATTAATATAATTTTGGATGGGATCAAAAATTTGAAAGGGAAAATTCTCTATGATATATCAGATTCTTACTATGAAAATACCATAAAAAAAAATGACGAACAGACAAAGATAAAATGCAGCGGTTGTGGCGGAGAATTCACACATTATGTAATGAAACTTTCACATGAATGTGGACATTATATATGTAATGCCTGTAGTAAAATCCATGACAAGTGCCCTCACGAAGGTTGTGGAACATCTTTCATTAAGCCAGCACTTAATAATGAAACAGCTCAAGTTAAAGACTTTAATATAGTATTAATTAATAGTGATTATAAAGCCAATTTTAGAATTAATCAAAAGAAACTACATCCGTTAATTGTTAACAAATATAAAATATTCTCAACATTTGAACCAACTATATATCCAGGAGTAAAGAGTATGTATTATTGGAACGAAGACTATAAGAATTATCCGATTAAAGGTAAATGTTACTGCACAAAGAAATGCACAGGAAAGGGAAATGGTAAAGGTAATGGAAACTGTAAAAAAGTCACAACCGCTGTATTTCAGAGTGGAAGTGTATTAATTACAGGAGGGCGGAGTATGGAACAAATAAAGGATGGATATGACTTTATAAACTCTATATTGAAAACCGAATTTATGGAAATACGAAAGAAAAAGGCAAAATTCCTTGAAGATCAACCTCAGCAAAAGGTTGTTGTTAAAGAAGATGTAAAGAAGGTTAAAATAAAAAAATCAAATATTAAAAACTATCCTAGTGAAGATATTATATCACAACTTGAAGCACTAAATATTATTCCTGCTGCTATTAACCTCTAGATGAAAACATAACTATACAAAGTGATATGAATGTTATCAAAAATGAAACACTATAAACAGTCTCTAGAGCACTTATCATTTTATCACAATCCTCTTTTAATATTTCTTTTTGTTCCCTATTATCTATTGAATTATTTTCAATATCATTTTCATTTGTATTTGCGTTTCTATTTGTGCCTCTTCTTACAAGTGTATTTGTAGCATTATAATAACTATTTGTTCTATATTCTAAAATCTGACTTTTATCTACATCTAAATTTGCGGTTTCAAGATTTAAATTATCACCAAGTTCCGTATATTCACTATTTTGAGCCACTTCAGGCACCTCAGGCACCTCAGGTAAAACAGAATTATTATCTAAACCCTTAACACAAGATTTTCTTCTAAAAACACAGCATAATTTGCATGTATTATATAAAAATCTTACAATTCTACTATCTATTTTATCTTTGCCATCTATTTTTTCATTTTTGTAACTATTTAATGCGCTTATTAATACAGTGAAAAATACACCGAATAGTGAGAAAAATGTTAACGACATTATCATTCTTGAGAGAATAGGTTGTTGATTAGACTTTGGTAAAGTATCTGAAAGGATCAATAAAAATACAATTATTGAGAGCATTACTGTGACCGCAAAAGATATTCTTTCACCAGAGTCCCAGGGTATTAAGAGTGTTATTAATACCAATGAAGCAGTAGCGAAAGTAGGGATAATTATATTTGTTTCGTAATATCCGGTTAACCTCTTTAAATTAACAGTAAATGTAGTATCATAATATTCTTCTGGACAACAAGCATATTTTATGGAATTAATCTTATATGATACATTTGAAATTTCCCATTCTTCATTTTCTTGATAATTTGATAAATCTATAGTTGGTTCGGCATCAACTAAAATTAAATGTGCACCTGTATATGACCAACTTCCAAATTTAAAATAGCACTCTTGAATATCATAAGGAAAATTTGTCATATCAAATGCGCATGTGGATTGAATAATCCCTGGACGTGACCAAAGAATATTACCATTATTGTCTACCTCTACATTACTCCATTTCAAATTTTCAAGTGGATTTTCAGCTGTATTATATAGATAAATATCAGGGGTCCAAACACTACCATCAAGTTGTGGATCAGTTCGCAATTTAATTGACGTGACATTATTCCATTCTTCTGGAACCCATCGTAAATGATAGTCATTCCAGCGATATCTTAGCCACATATTAAGAGAAACTATACCTTCTTTTTGATCTATATTATTAAATGCTCTAAAAGCTATACCTATACTGAGATTTAAAGGATCTGACTGGATTGGAATTGTATCCGCACGATAGTCTGTTAATAAGTGCGCTTTTAAAGAATATAAGTCGGTAGAATTTAAAATATCGGAACTTGCATTTGAATTTCCTTGACGTGAAAGAAATAATATAAAAAATAAAAATGAGTTTAACATAAATAGTTTTTTTAAAAATACCTTAAATAGTTTTTTTACACAGGATTATTTACTAATTCTGTATATTTTTCGTTTAATTTATCTAAAATTTCTTTTATAATTACTATTAACGTTTTTAAATTATTCTCTACACCAAAATATTTTATATTATACTCTCTCTCGGGTGAGCCTTCCTGTATGATTTCACGCACTTTAGCATATTTCATAAATTTTACGATTTCTAAATTTAAATTTTGATATATGCACACTTGAATTATGTTTTTTTCAATAATTGATATTAACTGAGAAAACCGCTTGTTTAAATTTTCTTCAAAAACAAAAAGAGTTTTTTTGTCAAGTATTATAGTTTTTTTTTCAGTATTTCTAACACGTTTAGAATTTCTACGTTTGTTAGTTTTATCTTCAGCATTGTTGTCATTTATACCCCTATCTTCAATAGGAATATCTATTGATATTTCAAAATTATCAGAAGAAGAATCTGACTTTATTTCCTTTTTTTCGGTATTAACAAAAGTATTTGTTTTATTTATAATTTGAGATTGATTATTATCTAAATCAATCTCGGTGACTTTGGGCACATTGTCTTCAAAAAAATCATTGCTTTCATCAGATAATTCTAAACTTGATCCAGATACGTATCTAAACTTATTTTTAATAGGTAATTGATATGAATATTGTTCTATATAAAGTAAATTAAGATAAACTGGCCAATAGAACTTTTCAAGTGCTTTATAGACTGTATCTCGCTCTTCTTCATATTTTTCTCTTTTACGTCTATATTTTCTCTCTAAATAATCATTACGCAATGTCATTAAATATGCGCATATAGGACCTATTATTATAGGTACTATTATACCTATCCATATGTCGCCTGTATCCATTAATTATTTTATTAAACTAACTTTAATTAGTTAATAAATTATTAATTTTTCATATTATTCCAGAGTAATAGATCCACATCTCTTTTAATTTTTTTCCATAATTCTTTATCTCGGGAATCAAATAGACGTCTAAAATCTTTGTAGGTATTTTTAACAAAATGTGAGAAATCTTCGCCATTCAAATCATAATAATCATCTACTTCACAATTTTTATCTTCCAGTATGTAATCAACAGTAGCATCTTTATCTACATATTTCCATCCATTTTTGTCATATATCTTTAAAATGTCTTTATTTTTATTTACTAATTTCAAGGTGTGATTTTGAGGATATTCTTTATTGAAATAAACCATTTCCATTAATTTAGGCATCATATCATAAGGACCTTTTATTAATTCTCTTTTTACATCATCGGTCAACATAGAGAGATCCTCTTTCCCAAAAACATTCAGATTTACATTGTTTTGTTGAACGTTTGTCTGCTGATTATATGTTTGATTATTAATAGTAGTCATTGTAGTTGTTCCGACCTTTGAAATAAGCTCCTTGACTTGAGATTTTAATTCTTGTATCTCTTGATCTTTTGATATCTGTTTATTATCATATTCTTTTTTGGCTTTGCAGTTGAGACGTATATGTTTAAGCATAATATGACGAGTTTTGAAACAAGCTCCACAAAATTGGCAGATATTTTCTGGTTCAGACTTAACTATTGATCCTGAATTTAAGGCTTCCATTAAAAAATTATCAGATTCTTGTGAATTTTCGTGATTTTCAACAATGTTGGGTTCTTTTTCGGTTCTTTTTGAGTTCTTTTTCGGTTCTTTTTTTGGTGAAAAAGTATAATTTGAGTTCTTTTTCGGTTCTTTTTTGTTTAAATCTACTTCAACACACCACAATTGTTCCGCTTTTTTTACATTATTTGCGTGTTTTTGAGTGTTTAGGTGTCGCGGAAGCTGAGATTTTATTTTTGTCTTATAATTACATATTTTACATTCGTAAATTGGCATTATATATATTATACAAAATTAAAATTTATTTATATACTTTTTTAAACTTTTTTTAAACTTTTTTTAAACTTTTTTAAACTAAAAAGTTTACTCGGAATAAATCATAATTTTTAGAAGAAATAAGATAACAAATATCTATCTTAAATTTATATTTTAAAAGAAATATCTAAAAAAAGTTTAAAAGTAAACAAAAAAGAACTCTGGCTGGAGGGGGGAGAGAGAAAAATATTTTGAAAGTAAAAAAAAAAATTTTGATTAAAAAAATCTATATGATTGATAATTTTCAAATTATAATTACAATTATTTGTATTTATAGTAAATATAGAAAAGTAAATAATATAAATTTAAACAGTAAGGTTATCAATTACATCCTGACGAACACTTTCATCTTTACAAGTATTAAGCATGGTCTGCATCTCTTTTAATAAACTACTATAATTGCAGTCTCCTACTAAATTTATACCTTGGGAGTTGTTAAATTGAAGTGATCCATAATTATAACTACTATTTTTAACACTTGATGCTCTATTTGAGGTTGTTCTAACTTTAGCAGTTTTTGTTTTGGCACTTCTTTCTTTTGTGTTAGCACTTGCGCTTGTGCTCATCTGCGAAGAGAAATGCTCTTGTAATGCTTTTAAAGTAAGAAGCACTCTGTCTTTGGCAAACATTCTCTGGTTAGGAAGTGTTTTGTATAAGTTATTTGTTATTTTTGTAAGAAGTTGGCAGAAATCAACTTGACCTTTTGGATTTTTTCCAGTTCCTTTAACAACTTTATTCCCTTTAATTTCAGGAAATGTATCAATTGTTTTAGTTGTAAAACACACTTTAGAGGTATCGCATCTTTCTACAAAAAATTTTCTTAACCCGTCCTGTTGAGAGGCTGGAATATTCAAATTGTCAAGACTGTCTGCTTCATTTAATTTGTTTGCTAAAAGTTTCAATGATCTTAAGTTATCCTTTCTCATTTTTAAATGTCCTTGTGCACCAGCATAATTACGATTAGCTGAAAGTTCTTTAAGAGATAATTGTAAACCTCCATTTGTTCCATTTCTCATTCTTCCAACACGAGACTCCTTTTTAGAGCTTTTTCTACCTTTTTTTGAACGCATATTTCTTGGCATTTATAAAATACTAATATAAAAAAATAATCTCAAAATCTTAAATTAATACACTATTTCATAATTTTGATTTACTATACCATCACCACGCATGTTATCTGATGCTAGTTCATATTCTACATCAGTTATTTCATGTTCACAATATTCTCTGTCTTGTATGTATGGCACTGGTTCTTCGTAGTCATTTGTTTCCGAATTATTTTCATTTTGGTTTC
>MDTE01154254.1_pt1 | contig 12585 bp, 9 predicted proteins | sample 811231 | NCBI WGS metagenome assembly MDTE01 (sample SAMN05326651, study PRJNA326480) | marine metagenome | isolation source: seawater | place: Indian Ocean: Red Sea | collected 2010
CAAATCTTTCCACTTTCTGCAAAGATACTAAAAAATGAATATTTATTTAGATAAACTGTTAAAATGATCTTCGAGACTAATCTGCTCTTTTTTAAGTTCATCAATAGTCTTATCACTAACAATTTCACCATTATCAAGTATTAAAACTCTATTACAAATTTTATCTACTTCTTGCATAATATGAGTTGACAATAGAATTGTCTTATCTATACTAAGTTCTTTTATTAAATTTCTAATTTCTGTAAGTTGATTTGGATCTAGACCAGTAGTAGGTTCATCCAAAATTAATATTTCAGGATTATGAATAATAGCTGCAGCAAGTCCAACTCTTTGCTTGTAACCTTTTGATAATTCTCTAATTTTTTTATTTTTTTCTTTTGTAAGTCCAACCTTTTTTATTACATCAATAATAGCTTCTCTTCTATCTTTAATTTTATAGATTCCTGCAATAAAACTTAAGTACTCTTTGACATACATTGTTGAGTATAAAGGATTGTTTTCTGAAAGATATCCAATTTTTTTTTTAACTAACAAGTCATTATTTTTTATATCTAAATTTCCAATTTTAATATCACCACTACTTGATTTAAGATAGCAGCATATTATTTTTATTAGCGTAGTCTTTCCTGCACCATTTACGCCCAATAATCCTACTACTTCTCCTTTTTTAATTGAGATAGAAATGTTTTTAAGTACATGTTGAGGTCCATAAAATTTATTTACTTTATTAATGGTAATTGACATATTTATATAATTGTATATTCAAAAATATACAAAGAAATTAAAACCATGTTTTTCATATTAATTTTTTTTATTATTACTTTAAAAATAAAATGATCTCAAAATATATTATTTTTGTTTTGTATGGTTGGAATTGTATCTAAAGCTACGGGAAAATATTACGATGTAATTGTTGGTGATACAATCTATAGATGTAGTTTAAGAGGTAAATTTAGAAATTTATCTATTAAAAGTACTAATCCAATTGTTGTGGGAGATAAGGTTACTATCTTAAGTGAGTCAGAAAAATATGTAATTACGGAATTACATCCAAGAAAAAATTATATCGTCAGAAAATCTGTTAATTTATCAAAAGAGATACATATATTAGGATCTAATATAGATCAGGCTATATTAATAGTTACTTTAGTAAAACCAATTACTACATCTGCTTTTATTGATCGATTTTTAATATCTGCAAATTTTAACTCAATTGATGTTATTATTTTGTTTAATAAATCTGATTTACTGACTGAACAAATGAAGTTAAAACAAGATAAACTTCAAAAAATATATGAAAATGCTGGATATGATTGTTTTGTTCTATCGGTTTTGTCTGATGACTTATCTTCACTAAAAAAATCAATGAAAGATAAACTGAATATTATTTCAGGCCATTCTGGAGTTGGTAAATCAACATTGATTAATAAGTTACAGAAAAATTTAAATATTCCAACGAACAATATTTCTAAAACACACCAGCAAGGTCAGCATACTACTACATTTTCACAATTATATAATTTGGATTTTGGAGCCTCTGTAGTTGATACGCCAGGCATAAAAGGATTTGGATTAGTTGATCTAAGTCCAATTCAAATATCAGATAGTTTTAGAGAATTTTATAGGCTTAGAGATAAATGTAGATTTAAAAATTGTATTCATCAGAATGAACCAGATTGTGCAGTTAAAGCGGCTCTAGATGAAGGAGTTGTCTCTAAAAGTAGATATAATAATTATATTAAAATGTTATTTGATCAATCAAATTATCGTAAAATTGATTACTAAATGAAGGCAATTATTCAAAGAGTCAAAAATGCTAAGGTCTTTGTAAATAGCAAGAAAATATCAGAAATAAATATTGGTTATTTACTTTATCTTGGTATTTCAATTAGTGACAATGAAGAGGATATTTGTTGGTTAGTTGAAAAAATTGTTAATATGAGGTTGTTCAATGATAATTTAAATAGATTAAACAAATCTATTTTAGATTTAAATGGTGATATTTTATTAGTTAGTCAGTTTACTCTTCAAGCTAAAACCAAGAAAGGAAATAGACCTTCATTTATTAATGCTGCAAAAAAAGATATTGCACTCCCAATTTATGAGAGGTTTAAGAATTTTTTAAGTAAAAAATTAGATAAAGAAATATCAGAAGGAATTTTTGGAGCAAATATGCAAGTAGAATCCGTAAATGATGGGCCAGTTACCATAATAATTGATTCAAAAAATAAATATTAAAAAATAAATTTGATACCACCTCTGATCCATCTCTTTGGTTGGGGAATATTTCCAAAATCTACATAAGTTTTATCCAAAAGGTTATGTACTTCACAATAAATAATTTTATCTTTAGAAAATTCATATGTAACTTTTGATCCAATTAGCCAAAACGGCAGATATTCTATTTCTAACCCACTATTAAATTCAGTATAGCCTCCAGCTCTATCTTGATATGTAGCTCTCCAATCTATTCTAATTTTTTTATTTATAATTTGTGATGCGATAATTGAAAAGTTTTTTTCTAAATGATCTAAAACATATGCTGATTGAAAACTTTCTGATGTTGTGTCATTTTTATTAAATGAGTAATTGAATTTTAAGAATGAAATTGGTATACTAGTTTGAAGAATATTATTGATGTTAAGTGTCGAGCTTATTTCAAATCCTTTTGTAGTGAGTTTACTTATATTTTGAGTTCTCCATATACTATCTCCTTCAAATAAAACCCAATCAATTAAATCTTCACCTTTTCTTTGGTAGAATGTAATATTTGATTTGTGATTTATTCCACGTAATTTAAACCCAATTTCTTTATTAGTTGAGTGTTCTTCTTTTAGATTGATATTTCCTTCGTTAGTAGGAGAGATGTAATATAATTCTGTATATGTTGGTGTCCGCATAGACTTGTTATACGCAACAAACATTTTAAACCTATCATTGATACTATAGTTGATATCAATTCCAGGAAAATATGTATTTCCATATTTCGTATCAATATTTAACATAACTCCTGTTGACAAATTTATTCGATTTAATTTATAATTTTTTTCAATAAATAAATTTGTAATTGTTCTATTATCACCTTTAAAATAAAAATTTGAACTATCAATTTGTATGGGATTTTCTAATTCTTCACCTAAAATATTTGATTTAATATTATCTGTTCTTATTTCCATTCCGATGACATTGCTTCCATTATTTGTTTTTTGAACTAAATTAACATCAATGCCAAAAACATTTGTTTCATGAAAGTTTTGATACCATGAAGGATTTTCTCTAAACAAGATAAATTCATCATTATTTTTTCTCCAGTATAATTTATTATCAAGATAAATTTTTCCTTTTGTTTTTAATTGAAATGAAGCAAAAGAAGTTTTGGTTATCTCAAACTGATTAGGGTATTTACTAGAATAAAAGCTAAATGCCCCAAATTCTTTTTTAGTTATTCCATAATTAATCAAACTTTGAAGATTATTATTTTCAAATTTATTTTGGTAGTAAAAATTAGTTATATCATAATCCATTCCATTTATATAGCCATCACTTTTCTTATGATTGATAGAGAAATTATGAGTAAAATTATTTGATTTAATATGGTAATTGAGTTCTTCGTTACTAAAGCCATTTTCTCCTCTACTTAAATTTAATGAATTTTTCATTTTTGTTTTAGTAATGATATTAATTGCACCAGTATATGCGAAATTTCCAAAAACTCGACTTGATCCTCCTGTAACAACTTCAATCTTTTGTACTTGCTCTAAACTAACAGGTAAATTAAGAGTGTGATGTCCTGTTTGAGGATCATTTAGTTTGACTCCGTTTAACATTACTAGTACTTGTTCGTAACTTCCTCCTCTCATACTTATGTCAGATTGTACCCCTTGACCCCCTCTTTGTCTAATGTCAACATTAATTGCATATTCAAGTAAATCTTCAATAGTTTGAACAGGTGCATTTTTTATTTCTATTGAGTCAATAATTTGAATATTAGAAATGTTCTCATTTGACTGAGCTCTGTTTGAAGAAACAACAATTTCTTTGATATTTTTATTTAATATTTGTGTGAAAGAATATTTTGTTAAAAAAGCACACATGATTGTAATTAATATAGTAGTTTTTTTTATCATTTGTAGTTACTTTAGTTTAAATTTTAGATAATGTTTTTAAATGAGAATAAATTATTTTGGTCTCAATTTTGTGTTTTCATTCCATCTGGAACACCATAAAAATGAATTATATCTAATTTATTTGACAAAGAGATTTGACCAGGATTAATTCCTGGCTCGTTTTGAGGAATATCTATTCCAAGATCACTATAATATTTCTCCCATATTTCTAATGTTTTGTTTGTTTTGGGATTTACAAAAGTCATTGGCCTTAGTTGAAATATACTATCTTCTCTAAACGAATCGTGTATTAGCTCTGAGCAATAATATAAATCATTATTCATTAAGAAGGCATCATCGTATTTTGTACCAACTTGATTTTTAGCATATTTGATCGCTTTAGGTATTATGTTAGAATACTTGTATTTTAGTCTGCCGACTATAACTTTTGGATTGTTATTACAGTCTAAAGATCTGCTTAAAAAGTCTTCTATGTTTGTAAAAACAACTTCAGGGGGTAGTGCTTCAATAACTTTAAGTTCATTATTATGACTAACAATCATTCCAATATGAGATAAGCTTGCGTTTTTAAAGCCTGGAGTAACAGTTTCGATTGCTTCACATAAAGGAGAAGAATCTAAATCTTGAAATAAAATATCTCCTTCTTTCAGATGAAATGAATTACTATACGAAGACATTACTATTAAGATAGGTAAAAGAAGTATATTCATGCTGAATAAATATTAGATTAGTAACTTGTAGTAATGATATAAAAAATGTTACTCAGCTAGAATAATTATTTTATTATTCTGTAACTCGATAACTCCGCTTTCAATATTAAATTTTTCAACACTATTTTTTTCAGTAATTATTCTAATTTCTCCAGAAATTAAAGAAGAAATAATAGGGGCATGATTATTTAGTATTTCAAATTCTCCGTCTGATCCAGGAATTTTAACTGAAGAAACATTCCCTTCAAAGAGTTTTTTTTCTGGTGTGATTATTTCTAAAATCATACTTTAATTTGCTTCAGCTAACATTTTTTCTCCTTTTTCAATAGCTTCTTCAATAGTTCCAACTAAATTGAATGCAGCTTCAGGGTATTGGTCAACTTTTCCATCCATAATCATATTAAATCCTTTTATTGTGTCAGCAATATCAACTAAAACTCCTTTAAGTCCTGTAAATTGTTCTGCAACATGAAAAGGTTGTGATAAAAATCTTTGTACTCTCCTTGCTCGATGTACTGCCAGCTTGTCTTCATCTGAAAGTTCATCCATACCAAGTATAGCAATAATATCCTGAAGTTCTTTATATCTTTGAAGTAGTTCTTTAACATTCTGAGCACATTTATAATGTTCTGAACCTACAATCTCTTCTGTTAAAATTCTTGAAGTAGAGTCAAGAGGATCAACCGCAGGATAAATTCCTAATTCTGCTATTTTCCTAGATAGTACAGTAGTTGCATCCAAATGAGCAAAAGTAGTCGCAGGAGCAGGATCAGTCAAGTCATCAGCTGGAACATATACAGCTTGAACAGAGGTAATGGATCCATTTTTTGTAGAAGTAATTCTTTCTTGCATAGCACCCATTTCTGTTGCTAATGTAGGTTGATAACCTACTGCAGATGGCATTCTTCCTAATAGTGCTGATACCTCAGACCCAGCTTGAGTAAATCTAAATATATTGTCAACAAAAAATAAGACATCTTTTCCCTTTCCTTTTCCATCCCCATCTCTAAAATATTCTGCGATTGTTAGACCAGATAAGGCAACTCTTGCTCTTGCGCCAGGTGGTTCATTCATTTGACCAAAGACAAAAGTAGCTTTTGAGTCTCCCATTTTTTCTCTATTAACTTTTGAAAGGTCCCATCCACCTTCTTCCATGGAATGATTAAAATCTTCACCATAGTTTATAATTCCTGATTCAAGCATTTCTCTCATTAAATCATTACCCTCTCTCGTTCGTTCACCTACACCAGCAAAAACAGACAATCCACCGTGTCCTTTAGCAATATTGTTAATAAGCTCTTGAATCAATACAGTTTTTCCAACTCCAGCACCACCAAATAAACCAATTTTTCCACCTTTTGCATAAGGTTCAATCAAGTCAATTACCTTTATTCCTGTAAATAAAACCTCTGTTGATGTTGATAAATCCTCAAATTTTGGAGGGTCTCTATGTATTGCAAGACCGCTAGATTTATCAAGATTTTCCATTCCATCTATTGCATCTCCTATTACATTAAAAACTCTACCTTTTATGGATTCTCCAGTTGGCATTTTAATTGGAGCTCCTGTTGCGATTACTTCAGTACCTCTACTAACCCCATCTGTAGTTTCCATTGATATAGCTCTTACGGTATCTTCACCAATGTGCTGTTGGCATTCTAAGATAAGCTTATCACCACTTTCTTTTGTTATTTCTAACGAATCATAAATATCAGGCAGTCCTAATTCAGAATTGTTAAATGTTACATCTACAACTGGGCCTATAACTTGAGATACTTTTCCGGTATTTTTTGACATTTCTTTTATTTTATTACTTATTTTTTAATTTTAATAAATCTGTTGGCAAATTCTTTGCAAATCTAATATTTTTAAATTGTTTTTAAGTATATAAGCTGTGTTTAAATTTATTGTTAATTTTGAACACTTTTTCAACAAAAAATTTAATTTTCTAAGTGAATATATACTATTCTGTTGATGATTTTCCTAAAAATGTAAAAACTGTAGTTACTATGGGGACATTTGATGGTGTGCATTCCGGACATCAAAAAATTTTGTCTCAGATTAGTCAGATTGCTAAAAGAAAAAATCTTCAGAGTGTTTTGTTGACTTTGAATCCACACCCTAGACATGTTCTTTACCCAGAAGACCAAAATCTGAGACTAATTGATAATCTTGAAGAGAAAATTAATAAGCTTAAAAAAACTAATTTAGATCATTTAGTTGTTCAGAAGTTCTCAAAACAATTTTCAAGAATTGATTCAATTCATTTTATCAGAGATTTCTTAATAAACAAATTGAATATGTGTTTTATTATTGTTGGTTTTGATCATCATTTTGGAAAAAATCGTGAAGGCACATACCAAAATTTAGTTGATTTATCTAAACTTTATGGTTTTGAAATAAGAGAGATAAAAGCACATATAGTTGATCAAGTTACTGTAAGTTCAACTAAAATTAGACTTGCTATTCAAAAAGGTGATATTGTAACAGCAAACAAATATCTTTCATCATTTTTTTCGATTTCTGGAAAAATTGTCAAAGGGAAACAACTTGGAACTAAAATTGGTTTTCCTACAGCAAATATTTCTTTAAATGGAGAATGGAAGATATTGCCACGAAATGGAGTTTATGCTGTTATAGTTTATTTAAAAAATCAAAAGCATTTTGGAATGTTAAATTTAGGAGTAAAGCCTTCATTTAAAACAACTTCATTTAGTATTGAGGTTCATATTTTTAACTTTGAAGGTCAAGTGTATAATGAAGAAATTAAAGTTGATTTTGTTGATAGAATTAGAGATGAAAAAAAGTTTGATTCGATCGAAAGCCTTAGAAAACAGTTAAAAAAGGATTTGATCAATTCAAAATTAGTAATGAGATTAAATATTTAGTTAAAGAATTTCTAATTTAGCAAACTTTAGAAGTAATTGTTTTGTTCCGAATTCTTTAAAAAAAACAGTAGCCTTTTTATGATTTTCTTGCCCTTCAATTGAAATAACTTTTCCAATCCCAAAAACAGCATGCTTCACATTACAACCAACTGAAATGAGATGTATGGCACTTGGATTTACATGATTTTTTTTGTTTGCTATAATTTCTCTTTTATTTTTTTTAATTGGAGCAAGATTACTTGTATATTTTTTGTATCTATTAGAACCGTTTGAATATATCCTGTATTTTTCTTGATTAGAAGTGTTCTCATGTTTTTGAATACAATTATCGTCTAATTCATTTATGAACCTGCTCTGAGTGGAATCTATTAATTGACCCCATTTAAATCTGCTAGTTGAAAAAGAAATAAACAGTCTTTTTTGAGCCCTAGTAATCGCTACATAAAATAACCTTCGTTCTTCTTCTAATTTTTGTTGACTTTCAAGACTCATTAAACTTGGAAAAATATTTTCTTCTAGACCTACAATAAAAACATATGGGTATTCAAGACCTTTAGCAGCATGAATAGTCATTAAAGTCACGTTGTTTGAATTTTCTTCAGCTAAATCTTGATCTGTCATCAAAGAAACTTCTTGCATAAAATCATATAACTTATTTTCAGATGAACTATCACTGAAATCTTTGATTCCATTAAGAAGTTCTTGTATATTTTCTATTCTGTTAATACCCTCCGCCGAATCATCAAAATTTAAATTATTAATAATTTCAGATTTTTTTGCTATATGTTCTGCTAACTCATGAGCATTGTAAGTTTCACACATGCAATTAAAATCTTTAATTAAAGTAACAAACTCTTGAATTTTTTTTAAAGTCCCTTTGTTTAAATGGGTATTTATTTTTTCCAAATTACTTGCAACTTGCCATAGGCTTGTATTATGTTGATGTGCAAGATCGCTTAAAGCTTGTACTGTAGTATTTCCAATACCTCTTCTTGGGTAATTTATAACTCTTCTAAAAGCTTCTTCATCGTTAAAATTTATTGTTAATCTAAAATATGCTAAAAGATCTTTGACTTCTTTTCTTTGGTAAAAAGATAGCCCCCCATATATTTTATAAGGTATATTTTTAAACCTTAGAGATTCTTCAAGAGCTCTAGATTGAGCATTAGTTCTATATAATATTGTAAAATCTTGGTTAATTGCTTGGTTTTTTTCTTTTAAGTGTAAGATTGTGTTTGCAACCAGTAAACTTTCTTCTTTATCTGAAGATGTTTTTACAACTAGTATTTTCTCTCCTATATTATTTTCAGTCCACACCTTTTTAGTTATTTGGTGTTGATTATTTTTTATAATACTATTTGCTGCTTCAACAATGGTCTTTGTTGATCTGTAGTTTTGTTCCAGTTTAAATTCTTTGTAATTTGGATAGTCAATTTTAAAATTTAATATATTTTTAATATTGGCTCCTCTAAAAGCATAAATACTTTGAGCATCATCTCCAACGATACAAATATTTTTGTTTTTCTCAGCTAACTTCTTAATAATTAAATATTGAATATGGTTTGTGTCTTGATATTCATCAACTAAAATATACTTAAAAATTTGTTGGTACTTGATGAGAATTGATGGGTTTTGCAATAATTCGTAAGTATTTATCAATAAGTCATCAAAATCCATAGCTCCAGCATTATGACATCTTTTTAAATAGGTTTGATAAATTCGAAAAAACTCTGTACGCTTTGAAATTTTATCTTGTGTTACAAGTTCTTGATTTTCCAAATATTTCTTTGGGTCTATAAAATTGTTTTTTAAAGATGATATTCTTGATCTTATAAAATTTGGTTTATAAATATCTTTGTCTAAATTGTATTCTTTAATGATATTTTTGATTAGGTTTTTTGAGTCCTCTGTGTCGTATATAGTATAGTTTTTCGGATAATTTATTATTTCAGATTCGAATCTGAGTATTTTAGAAAATATCGAATGAAAAGTTCCCATCCAAATATTTTGTGTATTTCTATTTTCTAAAGCAAAGTCGATTCTTTGTTTCATTTCTTTTGAAGCCTTGTTTGTAAATGTTAATGCTAGTATATTATTTGGCTGAATACCACTATTTATTAGATGCACAATTCTATAAGTTAGGACTCTTGTTTTTCCAGATCCAGCTCCAGCAATAACCATCACAGGGCCCTCTGAACATATTACCGCTTCCTTTTGAACTGAATTTAAATTATTTAAATAGTTAGTCAATTTCTTACGTTTCTATTATCAAAAGTAATAAGTTTTAATACATAAAAACCAAATAAAAGTGATTAACTTATAAACAGAATATAATGTTATATTTTATCTTTTATTTCTCTTATATTTTTTATATTTTTGTAAAAAAACTACTCCTTATGCGTAAGTTATTACTTCTAATTGTATTACTTCTTTCATTTAATAGTTCAAATGCAACTCATATTATGGGTGGAGAGATAACTTGGGAGTGTATTAAAGATCCTGCTGATCCAAATTATGGTCTCTATATTTTTAAAATGAAAGTTTATAGAGATTGTGATGGAACAACTTTGTCAACTTTTGCTCAAACATTAGATGTTTGGAATCACCCTACTGTTACACAAATATCTCTTGATTTTGTGATTAACACAGATATATCTCCAGATTGTGATGTTCAAAATAGTGGAAATCCTGCCTTAGATTGCGCTACAAATCCAGTAGGAGCTGTTGAAGAATATATATATGTTTCTCAGCCAGTTTCAATACCAGGAATTCCTCCAGCTAATGGATGGCACTTTACTTGGGATTCATGCTGTAGAAATGGTGCAATTTCTAATTTAGCATTAACAAATCCAACAAGTCCATCTGAAGGGTTTACTCTTCGTGCATCAATGTTTTCATATATAGATACAAACGGAATTGCTCTTCCGGCAGATCCTTGCTTTGATAATTCTCCTAAATTTAATGAAAGTCCTCAAACAATTATTTGTACTGGCTATCCATTTTCATACACGCACAATGCTTCTGATCTAGAACTGGATAGTATTGTTTATAGTTGGGATGAACCATTGGATGATATTGGTTTTGGAATGACATATAATCCGCCTGTAAGTCCTGCTTCAATTCCTTGGTTAGCTCCATATTCAGTCAATAATCCTCTGCCAGGAGGTGTTATTTTAGATGCTCAAACAGGAGAGATCTCTTATAATTCAAATGTTTCTGGAAATTTTGCTTCTGTAATTAGGGTAGATGCTTATAAATGTGGACAACAGGTTGCTTCTATTTATAGAGAAATACAAGCTGTATTGATATCTTGTCCAACACTGCCTGGAGGAATTATTAATACTCCTCCTACTGTTACCCCACCATTTCCTGGTCCAAATCAATACTATACAACTGTTGCAGCAGGAGATATTGTTAATTTTAATATTACTGCCATTGATAATGACCTATATGGCAATGGATCATTTCAAGATGTTACATTAGAAGTTTCAGGTGGTCAATTAGCTGATGATTTTGTAACTAACACATTGTGTGACAATCCACCATGTGCAACATTCAGTACAATTGGTGGTTCCCCACCTCCGATTACTGGTGCAAGTTTCGTTGAAGGAGTATTTGAGTGGGAGACAGCATGTAGTCACGTTGCTACTGATGCAGGATGCGGAATTACATCAAATATATATACGTTTGCAATCAAAGCTTTTGATGACTTTTGTCCTGCAAATGCAATTACAATTGCAACAATAACTGTTGAAGTTACTGCTGCTGATTCTTTACCTGCTCCAGATTTTGAATGTGCTTGGGAAGATGAAAATGGAGATGTTGTGTTTAATTGGAATCACTCTATTGGTGCTAGTGCATCAACTGTTTATCAAATTCATGCAGCATCTAATATTGGAGGTCCATATTCAATAATTTCAGATGTATTTTATCCCAACAGTAGTTTTACAGCACTATCTTCTTCCCTTCCGCTTGGTTCTCAATTTTTTTATTTAACCAGTGAATCTACATGTGCAGAGAATTCAGTTCCGTCCGATACTATCTCTCCAATTAAATTTTCAGTTTCAACCTCAAACGTTAACTGTTGGGATGATTCTGATGCTACAATAAGCATTCAAGTTGATGATTATATAAATGTTTTACAGTATGCGTTTTCTTTAGATGGAGTACTAAATACAAATGCATTTCCTAATGATACAGTTTTTACAAACGTAAGTGCAGGAAGTCATATTCTCAAAGTTGATGATATAACAAGCGGATGCCAGATAGAGGTTCCTATTTCTATTTCTGCTCCTGGTTTTCCACTTCAGGCATTGGTTTCTAATTCTACTAACACTTGTTATTCTACTGATTTAGGTATTGCAGTTGGTAGTGCAGCTGGTGGTACTCCTGGTTATACTTACGAGTGGTTTGATTCTGGTATGAATAGTTTTAGCACGAATGATACAGCCTTTTCATTAAGTGCGGGCAGTTATTTTTTAGAGGTTATGGATGCAAATGGATGTGATACATTTACTACTGTAAATGTTATGGAGCCTCAAGTTCCTTTGACTGCTTCTCCTCAGGTGTTTAATGTTTCTTGTAAAGGGGAGTCAACAGGTATGATTGTTGGAGATGCGGCAGGTAGTTGGGGACCTTACACTTATTATTGGTTAAATATGCAGGGTGATACCATTCAACAATCAGATACTCATATTTCTAGTAGAGATACGTTATTTGGTTTGTCTGCTGGTAGTTATTATTTATCTGTAGAAGATTATGAAGGTTGTATAGTTGAGTATGTTTTAAATGTTGATGAGCCTTTGTTTGCTCTTAGTATAGATAGTATGAATGTTATATCTCCTGTTGCTTGTTATGGTG
>MDTE01172483.1_pt1 | contig 12585 bp, 8 predicted proteins | sample 811231 | NCBI WGS metagenome assembly MDTE01 (sample SAMN05326651, study PRJNA326480) | marine metagenome | isolation source: seawater | place: Indian Ocean: Red Sea | collected 2010
AAAAACTGGACACCACCTTTAGGAATATCTCATGACATCACTTGTGCTCTTTTATTCATTGGGACTTCGATTTACTGGTATAAAGAGCTCGCAGATAATTTTTCTTGGGCCCCATTCATTTTTCACCTGTCTCTTTTTTTATCAGTTCTTTTGGAAACATATTATGCGTACGGTTTTTATAAAATTGTGGGAGAAAAAACAAAAGGAGATGACGCTGTTTGGTATGCGGGAGAAGATAATAAAGACTTTAAGTTTTTAGTTAAATTGACAGGAATTTGTAATTATCCTCTTTTTATTTCTCTTTTCTTTTTTATTTATTGGAGATTTGACCTATTTCAATAAGTAACATTTTTCAAATATACAAAATTAATAATTCTAAATTGGAATTCAAGAAAAAAACTTCATTTTAAAATTGGATCTTTTTTAATTCTTTTACTCATCGTAAAGACCCTTTTCTTCGTAAAGATTTTCTTGAGTTATCGTTGAAGTATCAACAATGTCAACAATGACAATGGTGCTACAAGTATACAAGAGAGCTCCAATGAAAAAAATTGCCATAAAAATTCACCTCCATACTTATTTGAAATAAAATTACTTATAGAATTAATATAATATATAAATGGATGTATGAGTTTTTTTACCTAAAATCAGCCATTTAGGGCGTCTATTAAAATTTCTATTATTAATTTTTGCCAAAAATAATAGGCATATACTCCTTATAACCATAATAAAATTAAAGGTATAAGTTTTAAGGAAGAACATCTAAAGATCTATTTAAGCAACGAAATTTTAACTTAACCAGGTCGATTTCTTTTTGGGGTATTACCAGAATTTTTAAAACAGCTGAAACATGGGATGAAATTTGATCTTGAGTTAAGGCCGGGTTACTTTCATCGTTTGTGAGTGAATCAAATATTAGGTCAAAGCTTAATAACCTTTCACCTAGATCTAGGTTTTTGAAATGTAACTCCGAATATATTTTTTTAAAGATATCCAGATTACATTTGCTCTCTTCTCTTTTATGAATAATTAAACTTAGCAAGAAGTTTTCTAAATAATGAAAAATAGATGGCAATTGAATAACATCTGCAGGGTGCTCAATGCAATAGCTAAATATCTCGTAATTTTTTCTAATATCACGATTTTGTCTTTTTATATGCTTTTCATATTTTCTTAGAGGTAAATTACCAATTTTTTTCTTAAATTCGTAAGAAAAAGTGTTTAAATTATCTAAGTATACTTTTGATAAGTCTTCACTTTTTTCAATTTCATTATCTTCATCTCCTTTTATCTGATAATCTAAGTTGTAATTTTCAGGTATTAAATAATGAAAACAAAAATCAATAACATCTTGTCCTATTTCTTTTTCTGGATTATGAGTCTTGAAGAAAAAAACATATCCTATGGTTAGATAAAAGTAATTGATTTTATTTTGAAGACCTTTATTTAAGAACATAACGTCGAAAATTTTCTTTATAATTTTTTTTCCTGATTTTAGCCCTTTAGGGTAATTAAAAATACAATCGATAAGGGTTAGGTAGGAAAAAATTTTTCTTTGTAATGTGTTTGAGTCTAAATCCTTATCATTAGTTTTTTGGGTGAAAACAATCGTGCAGTAATCAATAATAAAGGCGCCTTCACTTTCCTTAGAGAATTTACCATCAGAAATGGCTATTTCAAAAAGTAAAAAGAGTAGTAGGTACTTTTTATCGTCAGGGTAACCTTTTATCTCATTAAATAAGTCATCAATTTTATATTCATTGTTTAAAAATTTATTCTTTATATCTAAATTATCTTCTTCTGTTAAATTTATTCCAAACCTTCTGCCTACTCTTTTTAGCGCAGACAATTCTCTCTTGTGAACGATACCATCCTTATAAACTTGAATAAATAATGGCCATATAATCTTTTTTAAAAAATCATCCTTAATAAAATTTTGTGTTGAGGTCGGGAATGAAATATTCGTTTTAAGAAAGTTCTTAAAGGGGTGATAAATATTAACATCAAAATCAATATTTCTAATTAAGTTATTGACAATGTTAAAGTTTAAACTTGTGAAGTCGTCTTCCTTAGACGCTGATAGATAGGTTAAAAGTGTTACAGAATTTTTTTTAGCAACCTCTATTACTTTTTCAAACCCTTTTAAATTGTAAACTCTTTGACTTAAAAAGATTTTCTTGTCTGAGGTATGATAATCACTAATGTAATTTATTATTGGTTCTATTTGGTTATTGTCAAATTTATTTTGAATCGGAAATACTAGGGCGCATATAAATTTAAATATATAATTTTCAACTTCGGCCAACTTTAAATAATCATTCTCGCTCGATATTTTTAATGCCTCTAGGAATGATTTTTTGAAATTTTCTAAAAAAATAATTTTCCATTTTTTTTCTTCTCTAACTTGAGATTTAGTTATTAGTTTATAGTTGTTAAATATCAACTCGTAAGCATTTTGAGAGATAAAATTTAATTCATTTTCTGTTGGGGGAGTGTTATCCTTTTCCTTCTTGAACTCAAGAAAGACAAATTTAAGAGCTTTAAAAAACCTCTCTTTGTTTTCTTTATAAGGGTTTTCTGTTCGCTCTAGTCCAAGGCAAAAATATAAGTTAAGGTCATTTAATACTGTTTCTGAAAAATTATACCATACTTCATCTAGTAAGTTATTGCTTTTAATCGATGGGTTAGTTGAGGGCGTCAGGGACTCTATAAATGCTTTACACTCCGGGGTCAGATTTTGAAGTTCTAAGCTATTAAAAATTAATTTTTTATCAAATTTATATTCATTAATTATTTTATCAAGAAAATCTCTAGAGCCTTTGAACTCATTGCCTTTTTTGTTTAAGATATCAGTTAAAATACTTTTTGATTTTAGGTTAAATCCCATTAAGTCCAAAAACTTTATAATGGAGATTTTGTTCATACTTAAATCGTTAAATTCCACATCATTCCTCTTTAAAATGTCTTATATAATCGGTCATTTAAGCTGAAAACTTCAATTGAAGATCCATCATTTTTTTATTAATTGAAGTGTTGGATGTAATTAACTTGATAAATAGTAACAAGTAATGAACGGCATGTGTTCTTTCTTGTGGTTTAAGTATTTGCTAATCGTTTTGAAGGGTTTGTTGGTCATAGTTGAGCACTATACCCCTTTTTAAGGGAAGGGTATAAAAAAATAAAACCTTAGGTCCGGTCATAAGTTCCTAATTTAAGTTTAGAAACCTTATAGATTAATAGTTCTGCAAACTAAAATTGGCATTTTTTTCTTCATGTAAATTATTTTCTATGGTCCAAGTTATTGTTTTTATAGGAATGCGATAGCAGTAGAGCAAAGAAGGTTAGTATAAAGGAGCGGTTGTTTAGAGAAAATTAATTCTACAAAGTATGGGGGGCTTAATTGAAAAGTAGCTTATATGAAAAGAAGGAGTATTTAACAGGGTCTTATGGCCTGTTTAATTGTTTCGTAATATTACCTTTAATTTTTTTCCTTTCTTGTAAAAAAGTTGAAGATGCAAAAGAGGCAATTGAAATTTTTAATGGAAAAGTAGATGGTGGGTGGAGTTCATGGGAAGTTAAAAATAAATGTAACCGACATACTGGAAAGGTAATAAAAGCTAGGGAATGCAACAACCCTTACCCAAAAAATGGTGGAAAAGCATGTCAAGGAAAGTCTGAATTGACCCAAACTTGCAAAGTGAGAGGTGGCTGGAGTTCATGGGAAAATACTGGAGTATGCAATATAGAAACGGGAAAAACTCTTAGAGTTAGGCATTGTAATAATCCAATTCCCAAGAATGGAGGCGCTTCTTGTTCCGGTAGTCGACTTAACTTTGACTCATGTAAGGTTGATGGTGGTTGGAGTCCATGGGAAAAAGTAGGGGGATGTAAATTTAAAAGCAGAACGATAAAGCTGGCAAGGTATTGTAATAGTCCAACTCCAAAAAATGGTGGTGGTGAATGTATTGGGGAAGCTACTAAATTTGAACCTTGCTTGGAAAGGTCGATTCAGGGCGGTTTTGAGGTTTATACAAAAAGTCATTCTCAGGAAAAGATTTCTTTAACAGGCTCATCCTCTGAAGGCGTATACTTTTTAAAAAGTAAATTGGGGGCCTTTAATAAGAGCATAAATCATGGAGTGATTTATGGTGAGAATTATGTCGGTAAAAAGGTAAGTCCCTCAGACTTATCTGATGTTATTTATATTGAAAACCTACCTGAAAACTTTAAGGTTAAGGTTGATTCCTTAAATTTCTATCACCCTCCAACTGGAACAGTATGGGAAGGTGAAGAGACTATTCGTATTAAAGTGGGTCTTATCGATGAGTCGAAAAAAAATATTATAGATAGAAATGAAGATATTGAATTAAAGATTGTCTTTGCAAAAAGAATTTTTAAAAATGAAATTAAGGATAATCATTTTGTAAAAGTAAAAATTAAATTCAGCGATCTTATTGTCGACGATCCTCTCAGAAAATATCAGTGGGGAAATGTTAATAATGGACAGTGTAATTTTGCTCTAAAGTGTTCTTCTAATGCTAATGATTTGAATGGAATAGATATTCCATTAATTAATAGTAATGAGCCAATAAGGGTAATGATTAGTGATACTAGTGTCCAAGGTTCACACGAAGATTTAGTAGATAATTTCGATTTTGAAAACTCTTATAGTCTTCCTGAAGAGTTCAATAAAAATTCTTCTCGCTACTTGAACTCATCTCATGGTACGGCGGTCGCTGGAATTATTGGAGCAACATCAAATAATGGTATTGGTATTTCAGGCCTTGCCTCCGAAAAAACAAATAACGGAGTTTTGTTAATAGCCAACAAATTTTTGGAATTATATTCATATGGAGAAGCAGAAAAGATTCGAAATGTAACATCAAAGGGAGTTGTTGATATTTTTAACTTTTCTTGGGGATATCCTAGTTATAGGTACTTTAATTCTAATTTTGCTGTATCTGTTAAACAAATGGATGAATATATAAATGGGAGGAATGGAAAAGGGGTTCTGTATGTTAAGTCTTCGGGTAATGAAGGGAACTCTAGCAAGAACAAAATAAATTATGGGAACTATTACGTCGGTAATTCAAATATGGATAGAAATATGAGTGAAATTTATACAATCACAACAGGTGCTTTTAATTCTGATGGAGAGAAGTCTAGTTATTCAACTCCAGGTTCTAATTTATGGATTTCTGCTCCTGGTGGAGAGGATGGATATAATTATCCTGCAATTATGACAACTAAGATTGAAGGTTGCTCTTATTTATTTGGTAGTCAAAAAAATAATTTTGAAAAGGCCGGTAACTTGGAAAATGAAGACTGTAAATACACATCAGTTATGAATGGGACCTCTGCAGCGGCTCCTCATGTTTCTGCTGTAATTGCGATTATGTTAAAGGCGAATCCTAATCTTACCTCAAGAGATATCAAACATATCCTTGCTAAAACAGCCAAGCCATCTTTTATGAGACCTTTGAAAAGTGATAGGTTGGCAAAAGTTGAGTTTGAGTACAATGGAGATACTATTTTATATGATTACGGAACTCAAAAAAATGAGGCAGGCTTTTACTTTGATAATGATTTTGGTTTTGGAAAAATAGATGGTGGTGCCGCTGTTAAAATGGCATTGAATTATATACCAGATTCATTTGGGCCTCTTGAGAGTTTTTCAACGAGTCGCTTAATTAACTTTCCTGAAACTGGTTTCAAAAAATTTAAGGGTGATGGCTTCAAGACCGAGGGGGAATTTGATGTTAAGGAAGATCTTTTTATAGAAAACCTCCAAATTTATATCGAGTTAAGAGAGCACTATGGAGATTTTGATTTAGAGCTATGTAATGAGAATAATCTGTGTTCAAAGTTATTTAATCGTACGTCTGGTATAAGTGGCCATAGTATCCGTGAGGCGCATTTTTCTACAAATATGTTTTATGGAACACGATCTTCCGGCAAGTGGAAAGTTGTTCTTAGAAATTACGATCATACAAAATCAGCTTCTTTTCATAGAGCTTCATTAAAATTTAAAGGACATAGGTGATTATTATGACGAATAGACTTTGGGCCTTTCCAGTTATTTGGTTTTTTAGTTTTTCCATAATTTATATTTTCTCTGATAAAGGCCTTATAAGTTATGAAAAAATTAAATTAAAAGAGAATAAAGTTAAAACGAACAAAATTTTTTACAAACAAGAGGATCGATTAAAAAAAGAAAAAAGAGTAGTACGAAATGGAAGAAATAAAATTAAGAAAAATAAACGCCTTATTATTAAGGGAATAAAATCGAATGAGAGCTATAACAGTTACTTAACTAGAATGAAAAAGGCGAATGCCATTTCCGATAAATTTGTTTTATCGATAGAAGAAAATTACCCCACAAGAGAAATTAATGGAGAGAACTTTATTTATATTGGGGATAGCTATAAACATATTCCTGAGCTTAATAAATTTAAAGGTCTTGGTGGACAGGCCGTTTTTAATAAAAAAACAAGAAACTTTTCGATTCTAATTAATGAAATTACTATTAATGCTGATGAGAGGTTTGATATTAATGACATTTTGGCAGATTATCCTGATGCTATCCTTAAATACTCAGACTTTCAAACAGGAAGTTATGTGGTGGCATTTAGTAATAATATTGATTGCATCGATATTAACAAAGATATCAATGAATTTACAGGAGTCAAACGATCTCATTTGACGTTGTTTGATGACTTTATTAGACCAAAATAAACTTAAATATTTACTTCAAAGAGGCAATATTGAGTAATTATTTTAAAGATTTCACGTTGCAGCAGTAGGCTTTTTGTTATGCTTGTTACACCTCCCCTTGTTGAAGATTTGAATATATATTTATCCTGTATGTTAGTTGATTTGTTATAAGACTCAAAAAGATCTGGTTCTTTTCCAATTTCCTCCAAAGCTTTTTTATAAAATTTATCCAGGTTTTCATCGCTAAAGGATGGATTATGGGAGGTTGGGATGCGAACATAATACCAAGGTATTTCCATTCTTTTAAAAATCCAAGTAATTCTAAGAAATATTTCTAAGTAGGAATTATTGCTCGAGTGAATATCAAAAGGAATAGTATCATTGTGAGGAAGGAGGTAATTGTTAATTATCGTTCCTATATCATCAACCATGAGGTTAAAATAGGCCTTTTTTTGAGTTCCTATAAAAGAGTCAGAAAATCTGCAACGAACAAGGCTTTTCAAAAGGTAAAATGCATTTTGTTGCGTCGTTATTTTGGTTTTTTGAAGGTTTGAAAGAAGATATTTGGAAGACTCCACTTGGTAAAAGACATCATTTAAACAATCTTCTAAATATTTGTGAGATTCTTTTTCATGTGATTGGTCAAAATGAAGAAAGTGAAGGTTCAATTTTTTTCTATTTAGCCTATTAAGCCCAGTATCTAACTCTATAATGAAGTTATTATCTTCGATAAAAACTTCATCAAAGATTATGATAGGGAAGATGAGGATTGGTAGGCTTTTTTTTGAAGAGTAATCATCTTTTTTATAAGAGATTGCTATACCTATCCTTAGTGAAAAATCTTTTAAGTAAAGGCCCTTATATTTAGAATAATAATAAATAATCCTCTGGTGTTTGTCTTCCTTAACATAGAGTGAGCTGAAATTATAAGGATCTATTTTTGAAAGTAAATCATTGAGGCTTTCCTGAATATCTACTTTTTCAGAAGGGGCCTTTTTTTTTCGCTTTTTATTTGTTACCTTTTTACTATCTTTTTTCCCACTATCAAACCAATCAAAAGACATAAATATTCCCTTGCGCAAAGGTTGGTCTTTTCATCTTTTTTTTAATCTATAAAGATTCTACTCCTATACTTAGAATTTTACACCTAGCTTTTACAGTCGGGTATTAGTTATGAACAAGAGGTCATATGTGAAAGAACTTTCCTATTCATATCGTGCCCGTGGAGGTTGGCATTCAAATTTGATAGCATCAAATAGCATGGGTTTAAGCGGGAAACAATTGTGAAAAAGTATGGAAAAGAATTAGAGTCTATAATTGAGGCCTTTGAAGATAAGGATACTGTTTCAAGCTTTAAAAATATTTTCACCAAAGAGCAAATAGTTGGTCAAAAATCCAATGTATATCGAAGCAAAAAGTTTTCAGACTTTGAGTGTGAGGGAATTAATTTAGAAGTCAACTTAGAGTTTGAGGATTGCGATTTTAATGATTTTCTTTTTGAAAATGTTACATCTTTTAATAAAAAAGATGCAAAAAGTATCACCTTTAGAGAATGTAAATTTTATGGTTTCACGATAATAGAAAACTTAACCTTTTTAAAGTTTATAAGATTTGATCGATGTGTTTTTTTTAACAGCATAGAAATTGTTAAGCTTGAAAAATCCAAGAATATTATTTTCAAAGAATGCACTTTTAAAAGTAATTTCCAATTTTTTAGCAAACACGATAATGACAAACTCGTGGATAATTTTTCGTTAGGAAAACCAGTAGGCATAAAAGGGAAAAAAATTGTGGCCAGTTCAAAGGAGCCTTCTCCTGAGCCAATAGACCTTAAAGAAGGAGGAGTAATTGTAGAAGAGTGTATCTTTAAAAGCTTTTTTACTTTTAAAGGTCATTTTCACTTGAAGTCCTTGAGGATAGTTGATTCCAAGTTTTATGGAAAAGTAAAATTCGGTGGAACTATGAGGCATAGTAAAGTAGGAACAACGACAGACCATTTTTTAATAGAAGGTTCAAACTTCAAAGATAAGTTGGAGCTATTCTCATTATTAGATTATGATTTTGTCGTTTTAAAAGATAGTGATTTTTCTGATGATGTTTTATTTAATACCCTATTTGATATAGGAAAACTTAGGATAGAAAACTGTACTTTTCTTGATACTTTTAAACTTTTAGAAACCATTAATGTGGAATCTCTTAAAATCAAAGAATCTAGGTTTAAAGACGACCTAAAATTTTATAATGTCAATATTACCAAGCTTTCTATTCAAGACTCTCTTTTTAAAAATGATCTTATCTTAGGAAAAAGTAAAAATGCCTTAAATCAAGATGAGGATAGTGATGAGCAAAAGGTAAATCAGGTCTCTATTTCAGGAACCAGAATAGCTAAATATTGTGATATAAAAAAATGTAATTCTCTAGAAATCAGTCACTTCTCTCAAATTAATAATATTCATATCCAATGCAAGCCAAGAGATTTTGAAGAAGTTGGGGATGATAGATATTGCGCTCCAAGCCACTTTGTTAAAATTGATGATTATTGTGTTTTTGCGAGCAAAGCAGAAATTTATTTGAATAGAAACTGCCATTTGAATATTAATAACTCAAGGTTTAAGGATTTAGAGGTTGAAGCAGATGGATCCATTGTTAATATTTCAAATATTACGGCAGAAAACCTAGTCTTTTTTGAAAGGTCAGATATTAGGAATAATGAATTTCAGGAAAAGATAAATTTACATGATAGTCTCATCAACAATAATTTAAAGTTAAAAAAGCTTTCAACCTTGGAAGTTTTTAAGGCACTTAAAGTGAAGGCCGAAAATTTTATAATTTATAACCTTGATAGTAATGGATTAGGAAGTAAGAAAGTTGAAAAAATAACAGACAATTTAACAGCTTCTTATGATATCGATAAATGCCACTTCTATAAAATTTCTTTGCACTCTTTTAGACATTATAAAGGAATCAAAAACTTTAACGTTTCTTGTAGTATTATGGATGTAGATAAAGGACTCACTGAAGCAGAGTTTCTTAATTATTTTAAAAATACTGATCCACTTTATATTCCACATGGACTTTTAGAGTCATTTTACAAGTACTTTTTGGAAGAATCAGAAGAAGAAACCGCAGATGAAATTTTGTATGAGCTTAAAAATCAGCGTTCTTTAGGGCAAAAGTCTTTTATTGGCAAGGCCAGGGAATTTGTAGTACGGAATTTTTTTGGATATGGCCTTAAAATTAGAAGTCTTATGGGCACATATTTCTACTTCTTAATAGTTTTTTCCATGGGGCTAACTTACCTTGGTGGCGTTTTGGGTGGATATAAAACCATTAATATTTTAGGTAGAGATTATCCTGCTGGAGATATTGTTGGTAGTATTTTAGGAGGTATATGGTTGGGGTTGGGGATGTTTTCTGACCTCTTTTTTGTTGAAATCACTCCTTTATGGACGTTTGTCTATGTTTTTGTAAATGTGTTCCAGCTCCTTTTAATAGCCATTCTGGGTGCCACAGTCCTTAGGAAGCTTATTAGGTTATGATATTTAAAAACGATAATAAAGGTCAACCCACTTTTTTGAAGCTGGTTTTCGAAGGCCCCAGAAGAAATTCTTAAAAATGATTCGCCTATGATGTCTAATACATGATTGTATTTACAAGAGAAAGTCGCTAGTTAATTGGAAGAGGGATGCTAGTAATTTCTAGGCCGCCTTTTTTTAAGGTGAGAACTCCCTCATTTAAGATGAACTCCTGGATGACTTCCGTTTGGTGAATCATTTGGCCGTCTTCTGTTGTAATGGTGATAGGTATAGACCATCTAAGAAAACCTTCATGATGGGGTTTTGTTAAGTCAATCATGGTCATGACATTGTCTTTGAGCTTCGATAACCTCAAAGGAAAGGGAAAAGGGTTATGGTAGAGGTTGGGAAGACCGTTAAGTGGACTTATCGTTTGCTCAATGAAGTCACCACCGGCCTCACCCTCGACTTCCTGTTCTTTAAGAAAAAGGTTGTCTTGTAGGCCTTCAAGGGAAACGTTCAATTGGCAATTTACAATAAGGTTATTTTGAATTTTATCCGTTTCACATTTTTGCTTGGAAAAAGTTAATAACGTAGAGTAAACGTTGTGAGAAAGGGTGAGGCATAAAATTACAATAAGGTTTTTCATAGTTATCTTTTGATATGCGTTAAGTACTGTTGCTATCACAGATTTTTAAAAAGTTCAAAGGAGAGATTAATGAAGAAAAAAGATATTTCAGAAATGGGAGAAGAAGGCTTTCCAGATCAGTATTGGGATTTAAACTACGATGAGCCTGAAACCATGGATTGTATCGGTAATGTCGAAGAACATATGAATTACCTTAAATCTCTCTTTGATTTAGAGCTTATCGAAATAAAGTCTCTTGTGGACTTCGGATTTGGCCAGGGACACATGCTTAGAGGGGCCCTGGAGGCCTTTAGGCCGAGAAAATCCTTGGGAATTGAGCCATCATTGAGACCTTTTTTGGAAATGGAGGGATGGAATAAGAAAAGTGAATATCAGCTTGCTATAAAAAGGGTAGGGATTTTGACCTGGCTTTTGAAAAATAAGGGTAAGTTTGATCTGGGTCTTTGTAATTCAGTTTTTCAATATATTTCAACGAGTAATCTTAAAAAAGTGGTTCCTTTGATGGCCAAGAGGGTGAGGTATCTCTATTTAACTGTTCCCACGGATAAAGAATTGGATAACCAGGTGAAGGAGCACCGTTTTACAGATAGCTTTGCTTTGAAAAGAAGTCGGAGGACTTACCAACAGATTTTAAAAAAGGATTTTACTTTTATTTCAAGCAGGCTTTTGGAGAGTAAATCCTTCTTTGATGAGGAAAATACCCACTTTTCAAACCTGCTTTATCGATTTTAGTGTGTTCGAACTTTTCTTGAAGGGGCCTTCGCTACTTCAAAACGGATTTGTTTTTTCTTAAAAAAGATCTTTTTCCCTTTAAGAAACCTCGTCTTGTAATTCTTATGAACTTCTACAAAAGAAAACTCGTCTTTTAAAACGACATTTTTTAGTTCTTTTCTTTTTATTGAAAGTCCACCAGCGATGTTTTCAAGAAAGGACTTAATATTGACGCCGTCATTTTTACCAAGGTTTACAAAAAACCTGACGTGATCTTCACCATTAACTTTTTGGTTTCTGGAGTCTGAAGTTTTAGGCCCTCTTTGTTCTCCAAGGTCTAAGCTCTCTTCAGTTTTATAATTTGAAAAGATATTTTGAGAAATATAGTTATACATTTTTTTAAGAAGGGCCTCGTAATCTTCATCTTTTGTTTGTTCTCTAAAGATATTGTAAAGATCCTGATCTTTTGCTTTTTCAAGCTCTTCATAATCGTAGATCTTAACGAGTTCTCTTTTTAAAAGGCTTTGTTTAATTGTATTAACTTGAGGGAGTCTCTTTCTTTCAATAGGAAGCTTGATAAATTTTTCAAGTCGAGACAGTCTATATTTTTCATCTGGTGTAACAAAAGTATAGGCCGTTCCTTTTTGACCAGCTCTACCTGTTCTACCAATTCTATGGACATAGGACTCAAAATCTTGAGGAAGGCCGTAGTTAATAACATGAGTAAGGTCATTAACGTCAATTCCTCTGGCCGCAACATCTGTACAGACGAGTAGGCTAACCTCTTTTCTCTTGAAGCGGTTCATTGTGTGAGTTCTTTGATCTTGTGCCATGTCTCCATGGAGAGCACTACAAGATATTCCCCAGGCCGTTAATTCTTCAGAAACAACTTTGGCCTCAATTTTAGTTTTACAGAAAATAATCCCATAAAAGTTTTCGATAGAGTCGAAGAGGGAGCAAAGTGCTCTAATCATATTTTTTCTGGGTATCAAAAAA
>MDTE01036498.1_pt1 | contig 12584 bp, 9 predicted proteins | sample 811231 | NCBI WGS metagenome assembly MDTE01 (sample SAMN05326651, study PRJNA326480) | marine metagenome | isolation source: seawater | place: Indian Ocean: Red Sea | collected 2010
GGTTCCAAAAAATAAATACTTTGTTATGGGAGATAATAGAGATTTCTCATCAGATTAAAGGTTTTGGGGTTTTGTACCAAGAAAGAATATTAAAGGCAGAGCAATGTTTGTTTGGTTTTCCATGATCTTTCCATGGAATGATAACCCATCGAAGTTTAGGCCATGGAGAATTGGGACAAAAATAGATTAGCGGCTTTTTTTAAGTTTGGTAATGATGGTTATACCATCATTACCATCAAGGGGTTTCCACTCTAAATCATTAAAGTTTTTTGTTAAATAACTTCTTAGCCAGTTTTTTAGAATACCCTCTCCGTGTCCATGTATAATTTCCAAGTAGGGAATTTCGTTATCAAATAAACTACTTATAGAGTTTTCAATATCTTTTTGAAATTGGTCTAGTTGCATCCCTCTGCAGTCTAGAGTCGTTTCCGCGTGAGAGGTTTTATTTACGTAAATATGAATATTTTTTTGAGAAGGTGAGGCCGGTTGGGAGAGAAGAGTGTTTAAGGGAACCCACATTTTTATAGAATTATTGGATATTAAGCATTTTTTTTGCTTAGAGTTGAATGAGATTGCTTTTACCTTTTTATTTAAGAGAGTTGAAAAGTAATAGTGACCAATTACTAAGTTGGAAACTTCAACAGGTGTTGATTTGTTAGAGTAATTAGAGTTGTTGGTTGTTTTTTTGCTATTCTCCATTTGCAAAAGAGAACCTTTAATAGAGTGTGACTCATTAAAAATTTCATTTTTGTTTTTGAAGCTCTTGTTTTGGACTTTTTTTAATAATGTTTCAGATTTGAGAAGGATGTTTTTAATTTTATTTTTATAACGCGACAACTCCTTTTCTTTTTCAAGGAAAAGGAGGCCCTTCATAGAATCTTTTTGGTTGGATAGTTCAGTTTTTAAGGCCTTATTTTCCTGTATTAATAACTCTAATTTATTTTTTTCTTTTGAAAGTTTTTCAAGAAGGTTTTCATAAGTAATTTGTTTTTTATCAAGAAGACTTTGAGCAGTTTTCATTATTGATGTATGGACATTATTTTCTTTGCAAATATTGTCGAAAATTTTAAGGGCCATGGAGTTGCCAGGAGAGCCGATATGTAATTTATAATTAGGAGTATTATTTTCAAAATTAAACCCCATATGTGAGGATAAATAACTTTCATTAGAATGTATAAATGTCTTAAAGAGTTGATGGTGAGTTGAAATAATTAACTTAGAATAAGACTTAAGGTGAATTTCATCAAGGAGACCAATGGCCAAACTCGATGCTTCTTCGGATGAAGTAGAGTTAAAAATTTCATCTATAAATATAAGGTTTGAATCATTCTCTTGAACTTCTTCTAGAAGGGTTAAATAATTTAATGCTTCGGAAGAGAATGAACTCAACCCTTTTTCTAAGTTTTGCTGGTCATTAGCAAAATAAAATAGCCCATCAAAGGGGTAAAGAGTTGCTTTTTTTGCTGGAACATAAAAACCAAGTTTAAATAAAATATGGCAAAGGGCCAACGACTTTAATGTTACTGTCTTTCCTCCAGTATTTGGGCCAGAAATAATCAAGCCTAAGCTACTATTATTAATAAAGATGTTGTTTTTTATTGGTTCATTAATAAGAGGATGGAAGAGTTCTTCGATATCAATGACTTTTTCGGAGGAAACCTCTGGTTTTGATAAATTGAAATTTTGACAAAAAAGTGTTTTGGCAATTGTGAAATCGAGCTCGAAAAGAAAGTTTGTAATGGTATGAAATAGGCCATTATAAGTTTGAATTTGTTGGCAATAAGTTTGAATAATTTTAATTATTTCATTTTCAAGCAAAGAAAGATATTCAATGCGAATATTATTATGTTTTTTAATCTCAGTTGGTTCTATAAATAAGGTTTTTCCTGTAGAAGAACGACCAATGATTGGACCAAGTTGATGATTATAGGAATCAGATCTTATTGGTATAACAAAGCGTTCATTTATCAAATCATACTCTTCAAATTGTAAATAAGGAATAAACTTATTGGATTTTAATAACTTATTAAGTTTTGATTTGATTAATACTTCTTCGCTTTTTATTTTTGAGTAAATTGGCCTTAATTTTGGGTGTCTTTCATAATGAATGGTTCCATCTTCTTGAACAAAATTTCTAAAAGAATTATAAAATTTATTTTTTAGTTCTTTTTTATCGAGTTCAGGAATAGAAAAAAAACTTACTTTTTCCCATAATTTTAGTTGAGGAAAAATTCTATCGAAAAAGTTAAATAAAAGGCATAGTTGATTAACTTCGATTAGACTTAGTATTTCACCTTTTGAGATTCTTTCTAATAATTTGAAAGGGTCAATGTTTGATTGAATATGAAATGTTGATTCTTTAAATCGTTCGATGAAATAGTTTAAATCTTGGTAAAAGAAATCGATAGAGTTAAACTCTATTTCGAGGACAATTTGATGTTTTAATTCGAAAAATTTATCAACTTTTTGAATCGTATTATCAAACTGGAATAGCCCAACAAGATGTTTGATTAAAGGTTCCCAGTCAATTAAATTTAAATATGTATTGTTAAGTTTTTTAAAGAGATTTAGTGACATGAGACAAAATTATTACGAAATTGATAGAAGCGTCAACGAATATAATAAAAAAATTGAAAAAGAGAATGTTACTTATGGTCAAATTCAAAAAATTTATAGTACCCCTCATCTTATCTGTTTAAAAGTTAGATTTCCTGGCTTGAGTTACAATCTTTATTTAGGAAGGGGGAGTCATTATGAAGGGTTTTGGAGTTCAATTGATACCCCACCACCTGAATTAAGAATAAAAGACCGTTTTTTGGAATATTTAAGGAAAGCATTAATATCATCCAAAATTAGATTGATAAAAATTGATGAAAGTGACAGGGCTTTATATATTCCTTATTTTAAGTCAAAAAAAATAAATTGCCTTTCTCTTTTTTGGAAGGGGAGGGATCTTTATTTTCAAAATATATTTTTGGAGGGAGATGAGAAATATAAATGTTTAAAGTCTTGGGTCGGAGCCACACAAGAGCTGTTTTTAACTTCCGAAATGAATGAAGATGAAATAATTGAATTTTCAAAAAATAACTTCGACGAGTTAGGCAGGGGAAAATTTGAAAACCCGAGGATCATAAAAAAGGACTACCCCAAAGAAAAAAAAGAGATTAAGAATTATTTCCAAAGTGATATTTTTTTAAAATCAGATAAAGAAGAAAAGAAAAAAATAAAATCCTTGAAGGCAAAATTAAAAAAGATAGAAAAAGATTTGGAAAGAGTCAGAGAGTATAAAGCCTTGGAAAAAAAATTAATCGAAGATAATTTGGACTTAGAAGGGAGTTCTTATTACTTTATTCTAAATAGGAAAGTTACTTTTGATAAAGACTGGTCAGTTTTTAAAAAGAAAGATGCCTTATTTAAGAGAGTAAAAAAGTTGAAGAAAGGTGAGTCTTTTTTAATGGAAAGGTTAAAGTCTTGTAATCAACAGATTTTAACTTTAGAAAATGATTTAGGTTGCTATAAAAAAAGTGTGGATGGAAAAAAAATTCTAGTACCTATTTGGAATAATAAATTAACTAAAAAGGAAAAATTAATAAAAGAATATGAAAATTTAGGATATGAGGAATATGTACTAGATCAGAAATATAGAATCGCTTATGGTAAAGATGCGAGAGGGAATGATAATCTAAGAAAGAATTTCGGAAATAAAGAAGATTTTTGGTTTCATATAGAAAACTATAAATCTTCTCACTGTATTGTAAAAATAAAAAATATATCAGACTTTAAAAGTATTTACTTTGAAATGATTGCTTCTTTATTAAGAGATAAGTCTTCGTTAGATTTGAATAGGATACCATTGGTATTTACTCAGGTAAAAAATTTAAAAGGGGTAAAAGGAAAAGCGGGGTTAGTAAGATTTAAGAAGGAAAAGTATAGAACAGAATCATATAATAAAGACTGGAAGGAAATAATTTCAAATATTTGAAAACATCAACAGCTTTGATAAAGTATATAAGGTTGATATTTTACTGTAGAGGCCTTATAAGATGTTGAAAAATAAACTCAAATTAAAAGTCTTATTATTTTTACTCCAATTCACTATAATATGTAATGGGCACTCGAATCCATATTCCAAATTATTTAATATTGAAGATTATGATATCTCTGATTTGAAATTCGAATTAATAATAAAAGATTTAAAAAAACACCTGGTTAATTATTATCCATTGAAGAATTTAAATAATTTTAAAATAAATATATATTGGTTGAAGAATGGAAAATTAGATATTGTTTTAGAAGGTTTTCCACCAGGAAAAAAGCATGTTGAAAATGAAATTAAATTAAGGGCCTTGAATAAGATAAGGGTTTTCTTTCCAAAAGATGAGATAAAAAGTCTATCAGCTTTTTATAATATAAAAAAAGAAAATAAAAAAATTACAGCAACTAACCCCGAAAAACAATTAAGGAAAGTTATCTTTGATTTAGGATCTAAAGGTTTAATAAGCAAAATATCAACATACTATCCACTAAACAGAGTAACAAAAGAAATATTTTATAAGTTAGGAGAAAATAATAAGTATAGAATAAGTGAAACAAAAGAATACAACTCTAGTTATAAAAATAACTTTTTGAAAAATGAAATATTCACGTATGAGAAGGTTTCAAAATATTTAATGCCTGTAAAAATAGAAACTATTGAAACAATAAAAATTAGTAATAGTAAGCCTAATATGCCTAAAGAAAAAAGAACATTTAAGTCGGAAGTTTCTTTCTTAAATTTTAAAATAAATAATGGGTTGTCCAAAAAATATTTTAACAAAGAAAATGGTAAAAAAAATGAGTGATGAAGATACGGAAACGAACGTTTTATCATTATTAAATGAAGTAAGAGAAAAAACTCAATCTTTAGTCATAGGACAGGTTGAATTAGTTGATTCTATTCTAGCGGCGTTAGTCTGTGAAGGGCATCTGTTAATAGAGGGGATGCCAGGTTTAGGAAAAACTTTAAGTTGTAAAGTTCTTAGCCGGTTATGTGATTTAGCTTTTAAAAGAATTCAATTTACACCAGACCTTTTACCAAGTGATTTAATTGGTACTTTAATCTACAGTCAAAAAAATGAAAATTTTTCTACAAAATTTGGGCCAATTTTTACACAAATTCTTTTAGCAGATGAAATAAATCGATCCCCAGCTAAAGTTCAAAGTGCATTGCTTGAAGCAATGGGAGAATATCAAGTGACAATAGGCGAAGAGACTCATAAGCTTCTTCACCCTTTTGTTGTTTTGGCAACACAAAATCCAATTGACCACGAAGGAACTTATCCTCTTCCTGAAGCTCAAATGGATAGGTTTATGATGAAAGTAAAAATTGGGTACCCAAGTAAAGAAGATGAAGTTAAGATTTTGGATTTAAGCAGAGATGCTTTATTTGAAATGACTCCTAGTTTATCAACGGATGATTTATTGGAGGCCCAAGAAAAAAGTGAAGCAATCTTTATAGATGATAAAATAAAAGATTTAATTGTAGAGATTTGTCAATCGACTCGTCCTGAGTCTAAACATTTTGCAAAAGAATATAGAGGGGCCATTTATGCTGGGGTTTCTCCTCGTGCCTCTCTTTGGTTAAGTAAACTATCTAAATATATGGCCTTTATAGATAATAAAGATTTTGTTAGTCCAGATCATTTATTAAAAGTAATTCCAAGTGTGATGGGGCATAGGATGATTCTGACTTATGAAGCAAAAATGGATCGTATGGATCCTGGAGAAATGGCCCTTCGGATTGCCCAACGATTAGTTTGAAATGAAAGATTTAGTTAAAATAAAAGAATTAATCGGAAAAATAAAGAAAGGTCTTTTTAAAGAAGCGAATCGAGAACTAATAGGGAATTTAAAATCAAATTTTAAAGGTCAAGGAATCCATTTCAAAGATCATAGAGTTTATAGTCATGGGGATGATTTAAGACAAATCGATTGGAAGGTTTTGGCCAAAACACAAAACCCTTATATAAAAACCTTTGAAGAAGAAAGAAATGTTGAAATAACAATCCTACTGGATTTAAACCTTTCAATGTTCTATGGATTCAATGGTGTTACAAAAATAGATGCTGCCATTGACTTATGTTGCTTGCTTTATTTGTTATGCGAGGAAACGAGGGATGATTTAACGGTTTACATAATAGGTTCAAAGGTATTTAAAGTACCAAAAAGACGAGGTGAACAAGGAATTTATGAACTTTTTATACAGCTTAACAAAATTGGTTCTTTTGATAATACAGGAGTTGTAAATTTAAATTATAATCCTGATAAAGTTTTAACGAAAGAAACAAAAAGAAGAGAAGTTTTAAAGTACCTAAAGGGAAAAAAAGAAGTAATAATCTTTTCAGACTTTAATGAATTTATTAATGAAGAAACACTTATTTATTTAAATAATACAAAAAACATTCTTTTTTATCAAATATTGTCTCCTTTAGATGAGTTAGGGTTAAAAAACGAGTTTCTATTTTTTACAAATGACTTAGAAAATAAATTGAGTGGTAGAATACCAAAAATGAAAAAAGGTCCATTCAATTTAAAAAATTTGACCAAAATATTTATTCAGGAAAATTACTTAGAAAGTTTTATAAAGGGGCTACTCTGAAAAAGGTTATTGTTTTATTTACAATTATTTTTTCAATGTTTTGTTCCGCTAAAGATCTTGGGGTTGAAGGCATTGTTGTTCCTTCCAATGGAGAAAAGACGATACTGAAAGAGGGTGACACAGTAAATTTAACACTTAGTTTGTGGCCCAAAGACTATTCTTTTTTCAAAAAATTAAAAGGGTTAGAGAGTAAAAAATTTTTAAATTATTTTTTTATTGTAAAAGTTTATGGAGCAGAAGTTTCTAAAAACAATGATGATGTTTTTAATATTTATTTTAAAGCGGTTGTTTTGAAGCCCTTTATAAAAGATCCTTTTTATATTTGGGCAATTGAAAGTAAAAATATACCAATTGAAATTAGGAAAATTTCTACATTGAAAATAAAAAATAAATACGACTTCTATATTTATGAAAATCTGGAGTTACGTCCCGATAATAACATTTTTTTAATAATTTCTTTTTTATTTGTGATCATGCTTGTTTATTTATATTTAAAAAATAGAAAAAAGAAACCTTTAGTAAGTGAAGAAAATAGGGTCTGGTTGAATAAAATTGAAAACGCATCAACAAGAAATGATTTTGAATTATTATATAAAAATAGAAAAGAATGGTGTGATCAATTTAAAATCTCAAAATTTGAGCTAGACGAATTTTTTAAAATAATCAATAAATATCAATATAGAAGTTATTGGACAGAAGAAATAAGGTTGGAAGTACTTAACTGCTTTTCTAAATTTGTGGAAAAGGTAAAAAAATAATTATATGGAATATGGAAATAAGCTATTGCCTATTGTAGGAATTTTAGGACTTCTATTTTGGAGTTTTAATTTTTTTTATTTTTATAAAAAACCAGAACTTTATTTGCCAAAAAACTTTCTTGTTAAAAAATTAAGAATATCAAGATTTTTTGTATTCATTATTGGCTTTATAGGTTGGTTACTCATTTCTTATTCTTTTTCAAATCCAAAAGAAAAAGGAAAAATGATTTTCTTACCAAAAAAGGTTAATGACATCTTTTTTGTGGTAGATATTTCGAGGTCAATGCTAGCAAATGACTTTAAGCCTAATAGAATAGAAGTTGCCAAAAAAAAGATCCTTAAATTTATTAATTATAATCCGCAAGATAGATTAGGCCTCATTTTATTTTCTGAAAAAGTTTATACATTATCTCCATTAACAACTGACTTAAAGCTTTTAAAAAAGATGGTGCAAAAAATAAAAGTAGGTTTTTTGGGAAGTGGTACAAATATTGGCGATGCAATAGCTTTGGCAGTAGGTCGGAGTATCCAATCTGTGGCAAAAAATAAATTTTTAATACTTTTAACAGATGGTGTTAGCAATGTAGGTAGTTTGACCGTTTTGGAAGCTGCCAAGATTGCTAGAAGAAATAAAATAAAAATTTATACAATTGGAATTGGTACGGATGATAAGGCGCTTATTCCAACAGGAGATAATTTTCTTTATAGTGGCGGATTTCAAAAAATTCCGGGAGGAAGCATTGATTTTAAAACTTTAAAACTAATCTCCAAGTTAACTTCTGGTAAGTCCTATTTAGCAACGAATGAGAAAGCTCTAGAAGAAATTTTGAATAAAATTAATAAAATTGAAAAAACAAAGATTGAAGTAAACAAACAGTATGTTTCAATTTATAGATATTTTCCCTATTTGTTTTGTGGAGTTGTTTTATTATTTTTCTCTGAAATAATTAGGCGTTTTTGGTTTAAAGAGGCTTTGTGATTTTAGATAATTTAAATTATTTTTTCTATGGGATTTGTTTTTTTATCGCCTTCGCTTTTTTGGTTTGGAGGAATGAAAAAAAACATTTCAGTTTTGTAAAAAAACATTGGTTTTATACAAAAACATATGCCTCAAAAATAAGACTTCTTTTTTATTTAATTGGCTTTATGCTTTTAGGAATATCTTTATTAGATATAAGAGGAAAACAAAATAAAATTTTGACAAGTTCACCAAGTCAAAAAACATTAGTTTTAATTGACTGTTCCTTAAGTATGAAAGTTAAGGATGTTTATCCAGATCGTTTAGGAAAAGGAGTGTTGTTTGCAAGAAAAATTATTAAAAAGTTAAAAGATCACCGAATCGCATTAATGGCTTTTTCAGATAAATCAGATGTTTTGGTCCCTTTCACTGACGACCTCCACATAATCAATTCTAGATTAGACTTAATTGAAAAATTAAATATCGTTAGTGGTAGTTCCAACTTGAACCAATCCATACAAGAAGGGATTAATTATGTACAGGCCAATAATGAAGTGTTTAATTCAATAAACAATATATTAGTTATAACCGATGGAGATTTACATGATTCAAAATTTAAAATTACAGAGCAGGATGAGTTAAATGTAGCGATCCTAACTGTTGGTTCTTTAAGTGGAGGGCCTGTTCCGAAATTTGACAAAGAAGGAAACTACTTGTCACCAAAAACTTATAAGGGAAAAGGAATAATTTCTATAAGTAATAGGAATTATTTTTCTAAATTACAGGAAGATTATAATAACTTAAAAGTATGGAGTTGGTATAGCGGGGGAGGTCCCTTTCTAGAGATTTTGGAATTTTTCAAATATAATTTTAAAAGCTCCTTGGAAAAAAGAACGAGATATTCTAGAGAAATAATATCACACTGGATTGCTTCTCTAGGCGTAGTATTCTTGATTTTAGCTTTTTTTTCTTCTTTTTATAAATCATTTAATAAAGTGATTTTGTTAGCATTATTATTTTCAAATTTGAATGTTTTTACTAATGCTAGAGCCGAGGACCTTTTTGAAAAGTTAAAAAAAGGAAACGCATCAAGGATTGAACGATTAAAATTAGCTGAGATATTTTTAAAGGAAGGAAAATTAGATTTTAGTAAATATTTGTATGAGGAAAACCTGAAAGGTAAACTTTTGGATAATGAATTTAAAATAATATTTAATTATGGAACTTTGTATTTAAAAAAAGGAAATTTTGAAAAAGGTTTAATGATTTTAGATGAATTAAAAAAACAAATTGAAAATCAGTCTGAAGATGGTTTGTTAGTGTCGATAAATAGTAATATCATTTTCGCAATAAAAAACTTTGTGAAGAATAAAAAATCTAATAATGAAAAAGTTAATATAGTTAATAAGAAAATAAAAAAACCTATTCGAAACAAAAAAACAGGGACTTTAAGCGAATTAAAAACGCGAAATTTAAAAAAAAGCAATAAGGATAATAATGGTATTATTCTAAATATAATAAATGAAGACCAAAACCTTCAAAAAATGCTTGTTAAAATAAATATTTTAAACAAAAGAAAGAGGTTAAACCAAAAGGATTGGTGATGCTCAAAAATTTATACCCTATTTATAAGATAACTTTAGCTGTATTTTTTTTAATTGTTAGCGTTTTAGGATATGGATCAAATCTTAAATCATTCAATTGGAGTTTAAGTCCAAGTCAGCCAGTCCAAAATAAAGAATTTAGTATTAGTTTTAAATTTGTCCATAAAGGTAAAAATAAACCAAACATCAGTTTTGAACTGGATAGATGCGAGTTATTAAACCTTACTAAGGTTTTAATCTCTTCAGATAAAAAAGTTGTTAATGATAGATTTATAATTACTAAAAGATATGAATATAAATATAAGTTTAAATCAAAGTCTAACGGAAAATTTAAAGTTCGAAATTTAAAGATTTTAGATGGAGTTAAAGAAATAAAGTTAAAAAGTTTTTCATTTTTTATTAAAAAAGTTAAGAAGCCTATTTCGGAATACTTTTTGGTAGCATCTACTAATAAATTAAAATATTTTCGTGGTGAAGGATTTGATGTTAATTATTATCTTTATTATAGGGGATATATTTTAGGAACTCGGATTATTCAATTTCCAAAGTTGAATGGCTTTATGAAAAGATATAAAAAAATAGTTGATTCAAATGACGAATTAGCTCAATTTAGAGGTGGAGTCTATAAAAGAAGAACAATTTATTCTGCACGACTTTTTGGAACAGAATTAGGATCTAACTTCTTGGATGGAATGAAGTTGTCAGTAGATCATCCTCAGCGTAAAAAAAATGCTATTAATAATGAATTTTATGTAGGGAAAATTAAGACAAAGACCCTTAGTAGTGAACCTATAAAGTTAAAAATAATCTCTACCCCACTAAAAGGTAAAAATAATAACTACAAGAATTTGGTTGGGCGACATAAAATTAAATTTGATTTACTAGAAGGGCAGAGGAAAGTTAATAACCCAATATCTTTCAAATTTAAAATAGAAGGCCCTGGGGCCCTAGAAAACTTCGACCCACCTTCTTTTTTTGATGATCGAAGCATCGAATATTTTAGTTCTAGAAGTACGTTTACTGAATCCAAAAATAAAAAAACATCAAAAAAAGAATTTTTTTATACAATAATGACGAAAAAACCTTTGAAAATTAAAAAAAGGGAGGAAGTTTTCTCTTTTTTCGATCATAAGAAAGAAAAGTATGTAATTCAAAAATTAAAAATACCTTCTTTATATATAGAAGATTCTAATTTAAAAAAATTGGGACAAAATAGGCTGCCTTCTTCAATTGAAAAAAATCAAAATAAAATTATTTTTAACGACAAATATATTGCTCCTACCTTTAAACCTACATTAGTTCAGTATTTTACTGGACAAAAAGTTAATATTTTATTGTGTGGTGTGTTGTTTCTTGTTTTACTTGAGCTCCTTTTTTCTAAAAAATCTGCTTCTAAAAGGGTTATTGATGAAGAACTTAAGGCCATTTTAAAAGATGCAAAAAAAGGGAAATTAAATTATTCAAAACTTTTTAAGCTTATTCAGCGATTAAATAGAGAAGAGGTAAATCAAGCCGCTTTGTCACCAAGAAGCATTATTAAAAAATGTAAATTAAATATTGAGACCAAGGAATATTTTGAAAGTCTTTTAGAAATTTTTGAGCATAGTGCATTTGGTGTTCATGGGGCCAAAAAACAGTTTAAATATGAAAAAAAATGTTTTAAAGAATTGGAGAGAATTATTTTAGAGACCAAATAACAGTATGCGTTTAATTAAAGATTTGAAAGAATTGGAAGGTAGTGAGAAAAAACAACTTTTCGGTATTACCTTAGGAAATTTTGATGGCCTTCATCTTGGCCATAGCGAATTTATAAGATTCATGCTGAACGATTGCGAAAAGAACAACTTATTACCTATAGTTGCCACTTTTGTTCCCCATCCGAAACTAGCACTCAGTAACGTTCAACATTTTTTAATTAATGACTATGTTGAAAGGAGAGATCTTCTTTCAAAAATGGGAATAAAATATCTATATGAAATAGAGTTTAGTAAAAACTTAAGTTTAATGGATTCAACTGAGTTTCTGGATAAATATCTTTTTATGAGAAAGGATATTGTAAAGATTTATTTAGGTCATGACTTTTCATTTGGAAAGGGAAAGTCATTTGGGCCAGAAATTATTAAAAAGTATTGTTTAGCACACAAAATTGAATACCATTTTCAAGATCAATATACTTTCTCTGGTCATGATGTTTCATCCTCTAAAGTTAGGGAAAGTCTTTCTTGTGGAGATATAGAAACGACCAATAAACTTTTGGGGCGTTCATATTTTATTGCTGGTAGTGTTGTGAAGGGATTTGGCCGAGGTAAGAAGATTGGGTTCTCTACTGCTAACCTTGATATTTCCAATTTTAAAATAATACCTAAAAATGGAGTTTATGTAACCCAAGTTGAAATTGGAAATAATAAATTCAAGTCTTTGACTAATATAGGAAACAATCCTACTTTTAATTCGAATTCTTTTTCTGTGGAAACTCATATACTTGAATTCAATGAAAACTTGTATGACAAAAATTTAAAGATATTTTTCCTTAAAAGAATTCGGGATGAAATTCGCTTTGAAACGGTAACAGATTTAAAGGACCAAATACAAAAAGATATAAGTTACGCAAAGGATTTTTTTAAAAA
>MDTE01125113.1_pt1 | contig 12584 bp, 9 predicted proteins | sample 811231 | NCBI WGS metagenome assembly MDTE01 (sample SAMN05326651, study PRJNA326480) | marine metagenome | isolation source: seawater | place: Indian Ocean: Red Sea | collected 2010
CAAAGATTGGAAAGTGTAGAGCGCCGCATGGAGAGTTTGTCAGAGCGTGAAGAACTATTGGAAGTCTCCGCTTATGACGCATCTCGAGCGGCTACAAAGCTGGAAGAACATCTTGCAGCTTTCAATGAGATCCTGGTAAAAGCCCAGGAGATAGCAGCTGAAGAGAAGCTCAAAGAACTTGAAGCAGCTGAAGAAACAAAGGCCAAAGAAGAGGAGCAAATGCAATTGGACTTAGAAGATCCAGATATCGAAATGGTAGCTGAGAGATTCCATGAAGCACTAGGTCGACTTGTTACGGCTCGTGGTGAACTATCCAAAATTGAGGAGCAATTAGCACATATATTGAAGATGGAACGCGATGAGCAGTTAGAAAAGTTAACCGAAATGACTGAGTCCTATGAAACAACCAAACGTAAGATTGATGCACTTCAATCCTCAGCCGAAGCTAGAGATGCAGCTGCCGTGGAGAATAATATTATGAATTTATTGAGTGCAGCAGCTTCTGGTGGTTCAGTTGGTGGTGCAGATTTTGGTGATTTCGGTGATTTGGACGATGATGATGAATATGAAGTCGAAATCTATGAAGATGAAGACGGCTCATTCTATTACATCGATCCAGATACAGGTGAAGAAGTACCCTGTGACGAAGACGGTAACGCTCTCTAAAAGTAGAAAACAAATCTACTTTTTGGCAGAAGCTTTGATCTAGTCATGACTTTTGAAATTGGCTGGTGGTGGAGATATCAAGATAAAATAAATGAGCAGTTTTCGTTTTCAAAAGTTCGTGAAGATGTGGCATCTCGCTTAGTTTCTCGCCTTAATTTTACTAATACCTCAATAAAACCTTCGTTTGAAAATAGGAATTTAGTCATAGTTGGTGCAGCTATAACAGAGTCATCTATTATTCCATCAAAAAACTTAGTTGTGGCAGATGGAGCTTTGAGAGCATGTTTAGAAAGAGAGATAGTTCCCGAGTGGATTATAAGTGATTTGGATGGTTATCTTCCTGATATTATCTGGTCAAGTCACAATGGTTCGAATGTTATTGTTCATGCTCATGGTGATAATATCTCGCGTGTAAGCCAATATTATAACCAAATTAATCCAACTTGCATTACGACTACCTATCCTTCTCCCCATACGTCATGTTGGGGTGGTTTTACAGATGGCGATCGTTCGGTAATGATGTGTCTCTCATTAGGGTGTAAATCGATAAAATTATTAGGTTATAATTTTGAAAATATTGGTTCCTTTTCAGGTGAATATAGTCCTCGAAAATTAGAAAAATTAAAATGGGCTGAGAGAATAATTAACGAATGCAAAAGTCGCTCTTCTTTAATTATGTGCTAATTAGTTTTATGAATGCATCTTCAAGATTTCTCAAACCAGTACTAGTCTGAATTTCATTAACAGTACCTATGGCCAATAATTTCCCCTGATCAATGATTCCTATTCTATCACAGAGATTTTCAGCCATTTCAATAATATGTGTAGATAGTAAAACAGTTCTACCATTTGCCGATAGATTTTTTATCCAATCTTTTAAAATTTTAGTATATCTTGGATCAAGACCACTAGCTGGTTCATCAAGTAATATCATTTCAGGATCATGAATAAGAGTCATTGCGATTGCTAATTTTTGGCGCATACCCTTTGAATATGTCCCCACCTCATGATAAATTTGTTCTCCTAGGCCTAGTGCTTCGGCATAATATTTCACTCTTTGCTCAATCATTTCTTTTGATAGTTTTCTCAGCCTTCCTATAAGTTCTAAAGTCTCAGCACCCGTTAGTTTATCATAAATCAAGGGATTTTCAGGTAGATACCCCATCAATGCTTTTGCTTTTAATGGCATTCTGTTCAGGTCAATACCTCCAATTTTAATCAATCCTCTTGTAGGCTTCAAAAGGCCACACATCATTTTTATAGTGGTTGATTTTCCAGCTCCATTGGTTCCTAATAATCCAAATACTTCACCTTTATTTACTTCAAAAGAAATATCTTTCGCAGCAGGCTTACCTCCATAGTATTTGGTTAAGCCCTGAACGTTAATCATCACGGTCCAGCAGATGGCTTAACTTAAGACCCCCTGTCCATATAATTCAGTTAAACCTCATGGTTAGAAAAGGGAGATACAGCAATCAAGAGCGTTTAGAATCTTTTAACAAGATATGGGAATCAATCAAAGAAGCAGATTCACCCGTTGTGGTTGAAGGCAAAAGAGATGTAATTGCCTTGAGAAATTTAGGATATAGCGGTCAATTAGTAAGATTGAATGATGGGAAATCAATTTTGTATACAGTAGAGAAGTTGGTTCGAAAAAATGGAAGAGGGAGTATGTTTGTTGTATTAATGGATTGGGATCGCACAGGAGAAAAGCTTGCTAAACGCCTAAAAGAATATGGCGAATCATGTGATTTAGTACCTAATTTACGTATAAGGAGTGATTTGTCTGCTTTATGTTCCAAGGATATAACTTGTGTAGAAGAGTTACCAACGTTTGTTAATATGCTAAAGATATCTCCATAATATATCGAATAGTTTAATTATGCCTTATCATATCTACAAAATATGTTGTCAGAGAAGGCCAATGAAACAGGAGCTTCAGCTTCTTATTTTTCTAAGTTAGAAGATATTAGAGAGAACAGTGGCGAAGCAGATACTTTAGGATTACACGATTCTGAAATTTTTGGCTTTCTTTCTTTAGATTCTAATCTAGCTATAGCAATAGATCAGGCACATGATTACCATTTAGCCCTTAGAGAGGAATTAGGTTTAGATATGTTAATGCAAACTGAAGCTTCTCTCATTGAAAGCCTACAAAGTGGGTTTATCAATTTTTATAAGCCTGCAACTGTGAATGAATATATAGCTATTGCAGCTAAAGGGCCTTGGATTATTACCTCGCATGGGGCAGTAGTACATGATAACGGAGGCTATGGAATGCTCGGCTCAGGGCATGGTCCCGATTCAATTATATCTACTATGTCTAAAAATTGGGTAATGGCTAATGTGATGACGCCTTCGTTTTCACAAAAGCGCCTTGACGATAATCTTCGCAAAGAATTAGGTCATACTAGAGGTTCTTGCCCTTTTACGCATTTTATTTGTATGAATAGTGGTTCTGAATCAGTGACGGTAAGTTTACGCATATCTGATGTTAATTCAAATATTTTGACATCCTCTGGAGGCAGACATGAGGGGAAAAAAATCAAACTTCTAGCAATTGAACAGGGTTTTCATGGCCGTACAGATCGCCCTGCCCAAATGTCACATTCCTGTAAAGACAGTTATGATAAAAATTTGGCGTCTTTTAGGGATAGAGATAATTTATATCTCGTACCACCAAATGATACACAAGCATTGAAAGAGATTTTTGCTAAAGCCGAAAAAGAAAATGTATTTATCGAATTAATGGCTATTGAACCAGTTCAGGGAGAAGGTAATCCTGGTCAGTGTATAAGTCGTGATTTCTATGATGAAGCTAGAAAATTGACAAAAGAACATGGAACCTTGTTGTTAATTGACTCAATTCAAGCTGGAATTCGGGGGCAAGGTTGCCTTTCAATAATTGATTATGATGGTTTTCAGGATTGTGAAGAACCGGATCTTGAAACATGGTCGAAGGCAGTTAATGCAGGTCAATATCCATTTTCAGTATTGGGTATGAATTCCAGAGCATCAAAACTCTATGTTAATGGAATTTATGGAAATACAATGACTACGAACCCGCGTGCATTGGAAACAGCATCAGCAGTTCTTGAGAACATAACACCAAAATTGCGTAAAAATATTAGAGACAGAGGCGTGGAATTTGTAGATAAATTGAATGATTTAGCAAATGAATTTCCTGACTACGTACTAAAAGTTCAAGGTACTGGATTATTGTGTAGTATTGAACTCAAGCCAGATATTTTACCCGTTATTGGTTTTGATGCAGTAGAACCTTGGTGCCGTCGCCGAGGCTTAGGTGTAATACATGGAGGAAAGAATGCTCTTCGCTTTACACCACATTTTTGGATAACTACAGAAGAAATTGATTTGATAATTACTATAGTACGTGAAGCAATAATGAACTTTACAAATAATTAGTTTAACTGTTTTCCTAATTTCTCTTCCACAGTATCTAAAATTTCATTGGATTTCAGTAACTCGACCATAGTATTATGATCTTTGTGAAGTGGTCTGTCTTCATCAAGATAATCAACATATTTTCGTATTACGCCATGGGCAATTGAGGTCCCTTTCCCAAGTTTGCCGCCCCTTAGATCCAAGGCCTGTGCGGCTGCCATCATCTCAATACCTAATACTCCAAAACAATTATCCATTATTTTCTTTGCCTTTTGGCAGGTGGTTAATCCCATAGAAACAAAATCTTCTTGATCTGCAGCTGCAGGTATTGATTGATTTGCGGCAGGATGGGACAATATTTTACTTTCAACAATTAATGCATCAGCAGTGTATTGTGAAAGCATCATTCCCGAATGCAGGCCTGGTTTTTCAGTTAAAAATGGCGGTAATCCAACAGAAAGTGCAGGATTAGTTAGTCGATTCAATCTTCTTTCAGATAAAACAGCTACCATACTAAGGCCCGTTCCAATCATTTCCATAGGTAGTGCAATAGGCGTACCTTGAAAATTCGCTCCCGTCATTACTTCTTTTTCATCAGTCATAAATATGGGATTGTCACCAACACCATTTAGTTCCGTTTCAACTTGCCGTCTTGCAAATTCCAATGAATCTCTGAGAGTACCTGCGACTTGTGGTGTTGAGCGCATAGAATACGCATCCTGAACTTTCTTTTCTCCACTGAACAATATTTCCGATTCGGCAGTTAATAAATTTAAATTTGCAGCTATTTTTTGAGATCCTTTAAACCCTCTCAGAGTATGTATTCGCAAATCATATGGTTTCATATTAGCCTTTAAGGCTTCTAAAGTCATAGCTGCTGCAATATCATGCATTTTCATCCATTTTTCAGCATCATGAATAACAAGAGCAGCTAGTGCTGTAAGAACATTACTTCCATTGATTAATGCTAATCCGTCCCTTGCTTCTAATTCTAAAGGCCCTAAACCAATATTTTTCAAGGCCGTTTGCGAATCAATGATTTTTCCATTTACAAACATTTCACCTTCCCCCATCAATGACAATGCAATTTGTGACATTGGAGCTAAATCACCACATGCCCCAACTGAACCTTTTTCACAAACAACAGGAGTAATATGATGATTTAATGAATCTCTAAGATATTCTGTTATTTCACGTCTTCCACCAGAATATCCTTTAGCATGTACATTTATTCGGCCACACATGGCCCCCCTAACAAGTTCAATAGCCATTGGTTCTCCAATACCTGCAGCATGATTTCTAACCAATAATTTTTGAAATTCTTGGGTTTGCTCAGGCGTTAATGTAACTTCAGAAAATTCTCCAATTCCTGTAGTTATTCCGTACATAATTTCATGTTCATCTATTTTATTCTGTAGCATGTTTCTACATTTTTCAATCTTTTCCCAAGATTCTTTAGCTACTTCAATAGCTTCATTATTACGGGCAACGTTTACTAGTTTATTGATGGTTAAAGAATTGCCATCTAGTGTGATAGTCATTATTGAGTTAGTAATTAGCCACTAAATAAACTTTTTAGCCTTTAGATTACTTTTTATTGACCTATTATGGGGCATTGTGAGTGAATCAACAAAAAATCAAATTCATGAACTTAAAGTAGCCGCAATTTCTTATAGTAAATTGGAGGATTATAGAAAAGCAGAAAAGTCTATACGTAAGGCTCTTGAGTTGAAACCCAATAGTAAAAATTTAAATCATGAGTTGGCAAAGATATTCTTAAAATCTAAAAATTATGGAGGTGCTTTAAAAATATTGATAAATTTAGAGGAAAACGTTAAGAAAAATGAGATTCTGTACAAAGATTTAGGTTTAGCTTATTTTGGCATGGGAAAATTAGAAAAAGCGTTAGTCTTATCAGATAAATCATTGGAACAAAATCAGAAGTATATTGAGGCCTTTTTTCTCAAAGGTCAAACATTGCGTGAAATGGGAAATTATGATGACGCGGTCAAAGAATTTGACAAAATTTTGATAGATAATCCCAAACATAGGGATGCATTATATCAAAAAGGAAAAATATTTCATGCTCTAGGAAAATACAGAGAGTCGTTGGATTTATTTGATAAAGTTTTGGAATTTAGGCCACGTGATAAAGATGTTCTTATGGCAAAGGGTAAGTCACACGATGAATTAGATGAATTCAAGAAAGCATCGGAATCTATTAACAAAAGTTTGACAGTTGAGGATGAAGTAGTTTATAATGATCGTGGTGTTGCGTTAACTCGTTTAGGTTATAATCACAAAGCTATAGATAGCTATCGAAGAGCACTTTCTTCTAATTCTAAATATGCAGTGTGCTGGTTCAATTTAGGCAAGGCACTTTTTCGTGTAGGTGATTTGAAAGAGGCCCTTACAGCCTTCAAACAATCTACGGATTTAAATCCTAAGAATAGAAGTGCATGGAATAATAGGGGTGTAACTCTAAGGCAATTAAATCGACTTGAAGAATCATTAGATTGTTACGATAGGGCTATCGCTCTCAAAAAAGATTATTCATGGGCATGGCACAATAAGGGGTATGTTTTAGAATTATTAGATAGACCACGTGAGGCACTTGAATGCTATGAGATAGCTTTAGAACATAAACCAGACCCTAGTGAACACGGTGGGGATGAATGGGAGAAGCTAAAGAGAGATACCAAAAAAGCTATAGAAAGAATCAACAAAATAATTGGAGATTAATGTGGATGTTATAGATTTAATAAAATTGGGAGAAGATTACTTTGAGCAGGGAGATATTTCTAAGGCACGTTCTAAATTATTAGAAGCTCTGAGTTTAGCGCCTGATGATCCACAATTGTACAATAGGCTCGGGATGCTTGAAATGTCACAGAGCAATCCTAGAAAAGCTCAAGAATACTATAAAGAAGCTTGTACACTAGCTCCTGCTGTTTCTAGATATCATATGCGTCATGGCGATTCTTTCCAGCGTTTAGGCCAATTTGAAGACGCAATTCAGGCTTATGCACGTTCACTTGATTTGGAACCTAAAAATGCACCCGCATGGAATAACAGAGGGTTTGCAAATTTCAACATTAATCGTTGGAATGAAGCTTTAAGATGCTATGATGAATCTATGCGTTCTGATCCTAGTTATGCTGTAGCTTGGTATAACTATGGTTATACTCTGCAATTATCAGGACGTTTAAATGATTCAAAAGATTACTATCAAAAGGCAGTTGAATTGGATCCTGAGGATAAGATCGCATGGAATAATTTGGCAAATGTTCATTATAACCAAGGCCAATATGAAAGAAGTATAGAAATATACAAAAAATCGTTAGAATTAGACCCTAGCTATGTGATAGCAGTCAATAATATAGGTAATGCATTGGATCACTTGCATAGATATGAGGAATCAATACCCTATCATGAAAAAGCTATAGAATTAGATTCTACTTTTCATTATGCTTGGATGGCTAAAGGTAGGGCATTAACAAGACTAAATAGGCCAGAAGAAGGCTTAGAATTTATAGAAACTTCCATTGAATTAGATGATGAAGATCCAGATTATCATGAAGCATTATGCCGTTGTTACATGTCTTTGAGTATGTTTGATAAAGCACGCAATATTGTAAATTTAGGTTTATCTGTTGATGGTCAACATGTTCCTTGTTGGGTTGCATTAGGCGATGTCAATTATGAATTAGGTAACAAAATACAGGCATTGCAATGCTATGATGAAGCAGTTAGAGCACAAGACGTATTATCAAGAAATAGAATGCGTGATTTGGACTGGATTGAGAAGGGCCGTATCTTGGAAAAGGCCGGAATCCTTCAGGAAAGTCTTAGACAGTACACAAATGCAGTTTCAGTGGCTTCTGAAACAAGTCGGCCTTATTTCAGGAAAGCCTCTATTTTGATTGATTATGATAAATTGGACGAAGCCAAGGAATTAATAATGAGGGGTTTAGCGATAAATCCAGACTCATATACTGGCCATAGACTTTTGCTTAAAGTTATGAAACCTAAAGAAATTTTTGATACCTTAGAATCCCGATTTGCAAATTTTTCGGAATCAAAAGAAATTTCATATCTTATTGCTTACAATTTAGCTGAGCAATATCCTGATACGGCTTTAAAATTTATAAAAGGCAATGATTTCAAAAATCTAATTTTAGAATCACAGTGCTTAAGAAATTTAGAAAAAAATAATGATGCACTTCTTGCAGCTGAGAAAGCTATAGATATTGAGCCTAAAAATATTGCTAGTTGGATTTCCGCAGGTTGGTGTGCTTATGAATTGGAGAATTATGACAAAGCAAATAATTATTTTGAAGCAGCCTTAGGTTGTGATATTTCTAATACTGATGCTTTAGTCGGAAAAGCTTTAGTTCTCAAAGCTAGAAATAAAGACTTTTCTTATTATAATCGAGCACTTAAAACAATAGATCCAGATTTAGTTATCTAGAAGTAACTTCATAGAATATTTTTTCAATATCCTTGGAAACTTTTTCCCAGGAAAATAATTTTTCAACTCTTTGTCGTCCTCTCTTTCCCATTTGCTTTGCCATTTCTGGAGCATTCCAAATTTTTTCTAAAGCATCTTTAATTTCTACTGGGTCTAGTGGTTCAACAATAAAACCTTCATCTTTTGATATAACATCTCTAACTCCAGGAATATTGCTTAAAATTAATGGTTTTCCAGAAGCCATTCCCTCCAAACCCACAATTCCAAAAGCCTCAAGTCTAGAGGTAGAAGGTAAAATAACAACATCAGTAGCTGCATAATAGGCAGGAAGCCAATAATCAGAGATGGGCCCTACAAATATAATACGCTTTTCGATATCTAATTTTTTAGCGAGTTTTTTCAGCCAAGAAAGATAAGGCCCATCTCCAACAATCATAAGTTTGCCAATTTGAGTTTGACTTATGGCCCTTATCAAAATTCCAATACCTTTATGGGGCACTAGTCTGCCTACGAAAAGAGCTAGTGGTTCATTCTCATCAGCGTATTTTTCTCTAATATGCTCCCCTTCATTATTTGGGTGGAATCGATCTATATCTACTGCGTTTGGAACAACCTCTACATCTATATCCCAAAGACTTCTTGATGTCGTTGCATAGCTTTTTGTCGTTGATATTACCCTATCAGCAACTTCTAAGGGGTATTTTCCTAGCATCATTTGGTATAGATTAACAGCGACGTTCCCAAATATTCCTTTTAATTCTAAATCACAATGGTGAGTAACAATTAATGGTTTGTCTGATTCTTTAGCCCCTTTTGCAGCAAATCTTTCAGTGAATGGAGGAGGTGAATGGACATGTACTATATCGGCATGGCTTCTTCTTACAAAAGCTTGGATTGCCGTCACTACAGGTGTGTTGTACATATTAATCCATTGAGGTAATCTAGTTATTTTAATGTCATTATATTTTTCAATTTCAGGCATTCTACTATACCTTGAAGTTACGACCTCAACTTCATGGCCCAATTTAATCAAATTCTCAGAAAGCCCTAGTACATGTGATTCTACACCACCAAAATGAGGATAGAAATATGGAGTAACTTGGAGTATGTGCATTATGCTATAGTACTTTTTGATTCATAAGTTCCAGCTACTAAGGTATTTGGCCCAATTTTTACATCGTTGCCCACTATTGAACCTGCATTTATTGATGCATTTATTCCTGTATTTACATTACAGCCGATTATTGCACCCATTTTTCTTCTTCCTGAATCAATTTGTTTTCCTTTGTGGGTTACTATGATATTTTTTTTATCAAATCTCAGGTTAGCAATTTTGGTTCCTGAACCTAAATTACTATTTTCCCCAATGATTGAATCACCAACATAATTGTGGTGCGGTGCTTTTGCACCGTTTAATAAAATTGAATTTTTTATTTCAGTAGAGGCTCCCACTTTGTTATTCCCACATAGTATAGTTCCTTGCCTGATATATGAATTGGGCCCAATTACACAATTTTCTCCAATCCAAACAGCCCCCTCAATGTATGTTCCTGATTTTAAAATAGAATTTTTTCCTAGGTGTATTTTTCCATTTATATTTACACCATCTTCTATAGTTCCTTCATTTGTTTTAGGCTTGAGTTCCTTCATATAATTTTCATTAGCAGTCAGCAAATCCCAAGGATTTCCAATATCTTTCCATATTCCTTTATATTTAATAACTGCTATTTCCTCAGATATACTTTCTAGAGCATCAGTAAGTTCATATTCTCCTCTTACAGATTTTCCTATTTTATCTATTGCCGTGAATATTTTCTCATTAAATAGAAAAATACCTGCATTAATCATACTTTCACCACTGATTCCTTTTTCTGTTATTGAGATCAGGTGACCATTTTTGCTTTCAACCACGCCGAAATTGCTGCCATCAGCTACTTTTGTGACCATCATTGCTAATTCATTTTTACCTTTTCCAAGTATTTTCAAATTATTTGAATCAATTATAATATCGCCATTTAAACAATAAAAATTTCCTTTAATCTTTCCTTTAGCCTGATTTACTGCATGCCCTGTTCCGTTTTGTTCTTCTTGAACAATATAGTATACATTGACACCGATTTCAATATTATTTAAATAATCAGAAATTTCTTTCATTTGGTACCCTATCAATATATATACATTTTTAACTCCAACCTTTTTTAGTTCCTGTATCTGCCTTTCTATAATTGGTAACCCACCCAAGGGTAAAAGTGGCTTAGGTATATAGTCGCTTAAGGGCCACATTCGTGTTCCTTTACCTGCCGCTAAAATCAATGCATTCTTAATCATATTTTTTCTTTTATCTCCTTCATTAATAATTCATTTATCTTTGATCCATCCATTTTACCTCTGAATCTAGACATAACAGGCCCCATTAAAGGCCCAATAGCACCCATTCCTCTTTCTTTTATAAACTCAATTTTTTCATCAATTAGCTCTCTTATGAACTCATTTACATCCGTTTCAATACGTTCATTTTTTAATTCGATTTCTTTGCCTTCATTACTTTGAATCAAAGCTATTTCAATTCCTTCCTTAGCTATTTTATCTTCTTTAACCAATTTTAATACATGGATAATGGCGTCATTTTCAATTATTTTATTTTTAGAATCTTTTAAATTTGGTAGAGTATGTAATAACAATCTTGATATTATTTTTGGATTATCATATATTTTAATTAAATCATAAAATTCTTTGTCTAGATTACTTGATACAATTTGCTTTGATTCTTCACTATTCAATGGAAGATCAATTTCTCTTTGGTCTAATGTTTTTGGTATTTCTACAGCTATATTATTTAGAGTCATAGGAGGTATATCTGTTTCAGGATACATTCTAGAGGCACCAGGCATAGGTCTAAGAAAGCGTGTACCACCTTCTGGAGTTACTTTCCGTACTTCCTTTGGTACTCCATTGACACTTGCTCGATTAATAATTCGATTCATTGCATCCTCAGCCGTATGTTTATTTCCAAATATCAAAGCAAATGCATCATTTTTTTTGCACTTTAATAGTTTCCTTACATTTTCAGTTTCTTTATAACTTATGCCATAAGCTGGTAATTCATCACTATGCATTAGCCCTTTGACGCCGGCTTTTTTAGCATAGTCTGAAAGTTCTTGCCCCATTCTTACATGTCCAGGAGGGGATTCTTTTGTTCCGAGATTGTTCTTCCATCCAGGTAATTTACATGCTAGTGCAACTCCTCTATCTTTGGAAATATATTTTGTTACGTCGACTGTTTCTGAAGCTATACAGCCCTTCAAAACTTTGAGATTCATTTGCCTTTCCATCTCCTTTTCAACAACTTTTGCCATAGTTGATAAATCTTGAAATCCTTTTAGTTCTACACGCTCTCCCCCATCCACTGAAACATTAACATCTTGGCGAATTGTTCCTAACCCCCTTTTTACTCTACATGCACGTAAAAGTCTACCCAAGGCTTTCGCAGCATTTTGCACCTGTTCAGGAGTCTTTAGTTGGGGTTTGGTTGTGATTTCTAGTAAAGGGATTCCCAATCTGTCCAGAAGGTATTCATCTTTATTCTTTCCATGTCTACATGAATCTTCTTCAAGACAAATTTGATCAATTTCTATTATCCCATTTTCGTATTTGATCTCACCACCAGTAGCAATTAAGGCAGTTCGCTGAAATCCACTAGTATTTGATCCATCAACTACTACTTTTCTCATAAAATGAATCTCTTCAATGATATTTGAATTTGCAAGTTTTGCGAATTGCAGTGCAATATTTATTGCATCTTTGTTTGGACCACGAGGCGGTTCTTCGTCAGTGTAAACTAAGCAATTACAACTTTTATTAAAATATGTGAATTTTCTTGTACCTTCAGCCTTTGCAGCAGCGTCTATAATTCCCATTTCACTAGATGTTGCATGCAATTTTCTTGTAAATATTGTATCATTTCCAGTTTCTAAATTATCACATTTACAGAAAAGTTTTCCACAATCAATCTGCTGATGAACTTCTAGTCCTGCCTTTAAAC
>MDTE01148804.1_pt1 | contig 12582 bp, 9 predicted proteins | sample 811231 | NCBI WGS metagenome assembly MDTE01 (sample SAMN05326651, study PRJNA326480) | marine metagenome | isolation source: seawater | place: Indian Ocean: Red Sea | collected 2010
ATTGATGCCGGTATCAGCGCGAACATGGACGACGTAGCAGACGAGGCGAGGCGCTGTGAATCCATGGGATATGACGGCATTAGGATTCCCGAGTTAAACCACGATCCATTTTTGTCCCTAACGCTGGCAGCTGAGCACACGACGTCTGTTGAATTGGTAACGTCAGTCGCTGTTGCCTTCTCCCGTAATCCTATGACGATGGCGAACCTCGCCCATGATCTCAATGCTTTTTCGCGTGGTCGCTTTGTGCTCGGTCTTGGATCCCAGGTAAAGCCACACATAGAGCGCCGCTTCAGTATGCCCTGGCATAAGGCTGCGCGTCAGATGCAGGAATTCATTGAGGCGATGCAGGCGATTTTCGATTGCTGGTACGACGGCAAGCAACTCGAATTTGCGGGTGAGTACTATCAGCATACATTGATGCCTTCGACGTTTACCCCAGAGAACACCGATGCAGGCCGTCCAAGAATCAACCTCTCGGCGACAGGACCACTGATAACAAAGGTAGCGGCTGAAGTGGCAGATGGCATGATCATGCATCCTTTCAATACGGAAAAATATATCCGCGAGGTGACGCTACCGGCCGTTCAGGAAGGGTTGATGAAGAGTGGACGAACTTTGGACGACTTTGAACTGGACTATGCGCCCATTATTGCGACCGGTACTGATGAAGAATCTATCCTCAAAGCCCGGGAGATTGCACGAGACAGAATAGCATTTTATGGGTCAACCGAGGCCTATCGCCCTGTATTGGATATTCATGGTTGGGGTGATCTGCAAACGGAACTCAATCAGATGAACAAACGCCAGCAACAGCAGGAGATGGCGTCACTGGTGCCCGATGAAGTGCTGGAGGCCATTGCCATTGTCGGCACGCCGGAGGAGGTCATTGACGCGATGCATGCACGATTTGCAGATGTGATTGGCAGAACAGGCTTTCGCGTACCGTCCTTGTCGGATGAAGCTCACGCAGAACTGCTTGATCGATTGCGGAGCTAGATTATAGACCTAATGGACCTTCAAACCTTGCGATAAAACGGCGCTCGCGCTTTTACCGGATCCAGCAACGACCAGTCACCGACCTCAACTTCATGTCCACCTGGAAATGGCGGTGTACTCTTGAGGTTGATTGACTCCAGGACTCGCGCATCCTGGTAGTAGGCACTCGTAGTGCAACGTACTACTGGTTCCAGTAGACCGAATATATCTTCGAGCACGGCGGTTTGTGCATCCAGGTCCAGGCCGATAAAAGAACTTCCCTCACGTTTATTAGCCCTTGCTTCAAGTGCGTCAAGACTACGGGTGATCTCGGTCGAGTTAGACTGCGCAAGTACCAGTGCGTTCGCAAATATATTGTCGTCGTCAGCGCCCGGCAGGTTGTGCTCATCGCTAGGCGGGATCAGAAGTCCAGCGATTTTTCGAAGCACGTTTTTATGCTCGTCGGATAAGGGATTGCTACTGCCAATTAAATCACTCATGGTTTCCCCCTAGTCAAATAGGTTAGCAAGACGCTGTTTCATTGAATCCGCTACGTAAAGTGCCAGTGCCTGAATGGTGCGCGTGGGATTTACCCCGGCACTGGTGACGAAAATACTGCCGTCGACGATAAAGAGATTCTTGACGTCGTGGCAGCGCCCCCATTCGTTGACCACTGATGTTGCCGGGTCGGTTCCCATACGGGCAGTACCCATAAGGTGCCAGCCTCCGGCGGGCATCGGTCCCATTGATTCAATATCATGTCCACCGGCAGCCTCTAGAATCTCCGTCGCACGGGCGATTGAGAACTCAAGCATCTTCCGGCTGTTCTCGCTCAAGGTGTAGTCCAGCTTTGGTGCAGGAATCCCATCGGGATCTTTTAGTTCCGGATCAAGAGTCACCCGATTGCGTTCGTCCGGTAGGTCCTCGCAGATGCCGACCATACCAGTTGTCTGATTAAGAACACGGCGAGCGGACGTGTGGTGGTCTTTGCCCCAGGCAATCTGGCCCGAAACCATTTGGCTGGCGGCGTTAGTTGCCGGCCCTAGGCCGCGAACAATTTCATAGGTGAAGCCTCTGGTGAAACCTCTGGAAAGATCAGTTTCGTAGAACTCCTGACTCCAGATACAGTTGCTGGGCCCGCGGGGACCATCGAGTTCGGTATCGAAAGTTCCGTAAATGAAAGAGTAGGGATGAAACATCAGGTTTTTTCCAACCAGACCGCTACTATTGACCAGCCCATCGGGGAACAGGTTCGATTTTGAGTTCAGCAATAGTCGTGGTGTGCCGATGCCATTGCAGGCGACAACCACAACCTCAGCGCTGATTTGTTGTTCCGTGCCCTCTGCGTCATAGTAAATGGCACCACCGGCCATACCATCTTCACGTACGGTAATTTCTCGCACTCGACATCGAGTGCGCAGTTCAACCCCGGCGCGGATGGCATGGGGCCAATAGGTAATGTCGGTACTTGCCTTGGCACCCTGGGCGCAGCCGGTAATACATGCCCCAAGATTGATGCACTGGTCACGACCATCGTATTGCTGGGTTGCGACGGCACTGTCGGATGGCCACCAGTGCCACCCGAGTTTATTAAAACCTTTTGCCAGCATAGTGCCGGATTTACTCAGCGGTACAGGCGGCATGACCGAGGGCTTAGGTGGATAGGCAGGATCGCCTTCCAAACCTGAGACGCCCATCATACGGTCGTTCTGGTCGTAGTAAGGTGTCAGTGTTTCGTAGTCGACAGGCCAATCTTCAGCAACACCATCGAGCGTTTTTACGCGAAAATCAGATGGGTGAAAACGCGGAAAATGACCCGCGTAAAGGATAGTTCCGCCACCGACACCATTGAAGTTTGCCACGGAGATGGGGGAGTTTGCGTTGTTGACGGGATAGTCAGTAGTTCGTCCGCGGACGTTTGGGTCAAAGCTAAAGGGACCCGATGCGCGGGACTCCCAGTCCATGTGGGCACTGGGGTAGTCGTGGGGATTCATCCAGTCACCCTGCTCGAGACAGACAATTCGCATTTTGGTTTCGGCGAGACTCCAGGCGATCGCAGCCCCGGATGCACCGGCACCGATGATTAATACGTCTACGTGATCTTCCGTCATTGGTCATCCTTACATTCGAACTCACGAAGAATAGGTGACGATTGAGTTGTTAGCAAACAGCTGATCTGGTTACTATAGCAGCGCTAAATTCCGGACTAACCAGATGCCGCGCTTCGCCGCCAATCTCTCTATGATGTACCCTGAGTTTGATCTGCCTGATCGTTTTGGCCAGGCCCGTCGTGATGGATTCACTGCGATTGAGCTGCTGCAACCGTATAGTGAGTCGATTGTGGACCTCTCAAGCTGGCTTCGTAGTAATGAATTGCAGATGATTCTGTTGAATACCCCAATGGGTGATGTACGTAATGGCGAACGCGGGTTAGCAGGGCTACCGGGGCGGGAACGAGACTTTGAGGAGGCCTTCGCACTATCTATGTCATATGCCGTTGAGCTTGATATTTCCATGATTCATGTGATGGCTGGGGTTATACCGAAGGGAGTGTCCAAGGGCGAATGCTGCGAGGTTCTGGTCAGCAATCTGCAGCGTGCCGCGGCCCAGGCTGAGAAACATAGTATCCGTTTGAATCTGGAACCCCTAAATCACGTTGATCTGCCTGGTTACCTATATTCGAGTTCCACGGAAGCAAAAACGTTAATTGATCAGATCGATCGAGAGAACGTAAAGCTGCAATACGACTTTTATCATCTTCAGATATCGCAGGGTAACCTGGCTGCGGGTCTGGGTGAGATTTTCAATGATATTGGTCACATTCAGTTTTCCAGTGTGCCGGGGAGACATGAACCTCAACACGGTGAGGTCAACTTGCATTTTTTATTCGACTTGCTCGATGACATGGGTTATGACGGTTGGGTTGGTTGCGAATACCGACCTAAAACCACGACGAAAGAAGGATTGGTTTGGGGCAGGTCTTACGGCTTGGGGACCGATCAGCGCTGATGTGAGCGGATTTCTAATGTATTCTTCATGCTCACTTGTAGGGAAGAAATAATAATATGAAGTTTGGTGCTCAAGTCACTTGTTATCGGAATACCTGGGATGAAATGAAGACCGTCGTAGAGCGTATGGAGCGTGGCCAATGGGACAGCGTGTGGTTTGCGGATCATTTCTTGCCGCCACCGGGTCGCCCTGAAGATGAGCCACTCACTGCCCATGAGGGATTTACGGTGGCAGCAGCAGTAGCGGGGTTTACCGAGACACTCCGCATTGGACATCTGGTGCTTGGGACTCCGTATCGCAATCCGGCGCTGGTGGCCAAGATGGCGGCGACTGTTGACCATATTTCGAAAGGTCGATTCTGTATTTCACTTGGTGCCGGTTGGTTTGAGAGGGAACATGTAGCCTATGGTTGGCAATTTCCATCTATGAAGGAACGTCAGGATCGGCTTGAAGAAGCAGCCAATCTTATTCGTCAAATGATACATACCGATGGACCGGTGACGTTTAACGGTCAGTACTATCACGTGGATAACGCGCCCTTATCCCCCGGAAGTTACGGTGATCCAATCCCGATTATGATTGGTGGAACTGGTCCAAAAAGAACCCTACGAACACTTGCCAGATACGGTGATGTAATGAACATGGATGGTTGGGCGAGTCCGATGACTGCGGAGTACTTTCACTCCAGGCTAGCGATATTGGAGGCCCACTGCGAAGACGTGGGACGGGATATTGGCGAAATTAGGAAAACGCTTCTAATGCCGACTCTCCTGTCTGATGATAAAGAGGCCGTTGAGGAATTTCGAGCATTTCGAAATTTGAAAGAAGGGTCGGCCATTGGTCCTAAAAACTTCATCATTGATCGTGTTGGTGAAATTGTGAACGCGGGAGTGGATGAGATCATTTTTGGGGGCATGCTGACTGATGACCCGGATGAATTCGTCCGTTTCGATGAAGAAATCCTCAGCGTGTTCTCCTAAAGGGTTGCAGAAAAAAGTACTACACTACCGATACACTGAACCATTTGTCTGAATTCTCGGGCATCATAAAGAAGGAAGCGCGTCAGTTATTACAATTGGCGCTGCCGCTAATGGGTGCCCAGCTATTCCAGATGGGCATGAATATTACCGATGTCATTATGACCGGGCGCTACAGCTCGGTTGATCTGGCAGGAGTTGCTTTGGGTAGCAGCGTTATGTGGCCGGTCCTGATACTAATGATGGGTGTCATTCAGGCAGTTACGCCGACGGTTGCGCAGCTTAATGGTGCAAAGAATTACACCGAGATTGGTGAAGTGATTCGCCAGGGATTATGGGTGGCGTTTTTAGGTGGGCTCCTAGGATCCTTGGTACTTTTCAATGTCGCTCCGCTTTATCGGCTGGCAGATGTTGATCCCGCATCCGCAATTGTGTCGATAGAGTATTTGAGTATGACTGCCTGTGGTTTCCCTGCCGTGGCCTGCTTCTTTTGCCTTCGCTACCTTTGCGATGGTACCGGATTTACGCGGGCGGCATTATTGATTGCAGCGACTGCACTTGCCCTGAAGATCCCTCTCAATTACGTATTGATATATGGTCACTTTAGTCTACCGGAACTGGGTGGCGTTGGTTGTGGGGTCGCTCATGCGATTCTGATGTGGATGCAGTTGCTACTAATTCTTTTCGTGGTTACACGCAAACGTTTTGACGACACTAATTGGATGGGTAAGTTCTCCTGGCCAGAGTGGAGTCGTATTAAGTCGCTGTTGATTATTGGTTTTCCCATCGGCCTCACGTTGTTTGCAGAGGTGGGTATCTTCTCGCTTACGACCTTATTGCTGGGTCGTTATTGTGCCGAGGTCGTAGCTTCACACAATATCGCGATGTCTATTGCAGGGTTTATGTTTATGCTACCGCTGGCATTGGGCCATGGTTCAACAATTCGCATTGGATTTCGGGTGGGTGCGGGCGAGATCAAAGGAGCCGGAACTACTGCCGGGATTACGTTGAGTATGACGGTCCTGTTTGCAATTGTTGGCGCCTTATTTGTTCTCATGTTCCGGGAACCCCTTGTGGGGATATTCACCACCGACCCTGCCGTGCGCAAACTATCAGCGGTACTCGTGCTGTTTGTGGTGTTCTTTATGACCTTCGATGCTGCACAGACTAGTGCAATAGGATGCTTGAGAGGCTTTAAAGACACACGAGTTCCTATGATGATTGCGCTTTTTAGCTATTGGGTTGTGGGATTACCTCTCCAATGTACTCTGGGTTTTGGCTGGGTAGGCGAACCCATGGGTGTCTATGGTTTTTGGATTGGATTGAGCGCTTGCCTGGGTGTTGCAGCGGTGCTGTTATGTTTTCGACTTTGGTATGTGTACGGAAATGAGTCGTTAATCCGCTCTCTTTCAGGTTAGGCTTCGTCGCTATTGGGGCTGGAGTACGCTATGATTTCTACCCGCTTGATATTTTTGATGAACTCGTGCTCTCAATAGACTTTTAATCTTCTTCTCTAGCTAGAGTTAGCAATTGATCTGCCTGATGCTTACAACATGAAAGGAAGCGGTTGATGAATTAATTGTCGTGATGTCTGCAGGACACACCGCTTACAGACACGTACATTAAAGAACACAGTGCATTTAAGAATACAGTAACTAGGAGTAGATATGGCTACAAAAACAAGACAATCTGGACCCACTACAAATGAGCTTAGAGAAAGTCTTGAGGAAGATGTGAAAGCATTTCTCGCATCAGGAAAGAAAATTACGCAAATTCCCAATGGTGTCAGTGGTATGGATAGCACAAAGGGCACGAAAAATATCGCACTAGGGCACGCTAAAAAACGCTAGCGTGTCTTGGGGGTTGGTATCGCCGTCAGCGGGTCGTCTGGCCACGAGTGTTTCGGATACCGACCCTTCATTTCTTTTTTTACCTCTACATAGGTATTACGCCAAAATCCAGCAATATCCTGAGTCACCTGCAATGGGCGCCCCGCCGGCGACAACAAGTGCACCAGTAACTCAACTGAACCGTTTGCGATAGTTGGGGTCTGAGTGACACCGAACATTTCCTGAAGTTTGACTGCAAGTACGGGGGGGGCTTCTCGGTAGTCAATCTTGATCTTGGAACCCGACGGAACGCTTAGTCGCTCGGGGGCGAGCTCCTCCATTTGGCTAAGTTGCTGGTAAGTAAATAAGGACCTCAGGATCTGCAGAAGATCCAGCTTTTTGAATCCATTGATGTGCTTGATAGGGTCAAGGTAGGAGCCCAACCACGTGTCGAGATCTGTTAACAAACCATTGTCTGATAGATCTGGCCAATCGTGGTCGCTAATGGATTTAATCAGCATCATTCTGCCACGAAATTGATGGCAATCTTCGGTCCAGGGAAGCATTCTCAATCCCTTTTGCCGCACTAGCTTCAGTAATGCGTTTCGCTTCATCTCTGCGTTTGGTTCCCTCTTCTTTGTTTCCAAGACTACTGCCCCGATTCGGCTTTGTTGTTCTGCGATGAACCGCGATGACTTGTCGTCCCATTTGGCTTCGTCCACTACCCTCACGAGATCAGCGAGTAGAGTATTGAATAGGTTCTTATCCAACGGTGTAGCCGAGTAGATAACATCTCCTTTATTCCGGGCGTATCCACCAACTTCAGCGACGGCTAACCATTTTGCGTTGCCGATACCGTGCGATTGGTCAAAATTTGCGCTACGACCGTTGGCAAGCTGATAGCCACCTGCATGACGTTGTCTAGCAATTCGATCTGGATATGCTGATGCGATAAGGTAAGCCAGCATTTCTGATTCCGACAATTGACTGGCTGCTGATGCGCTGAGTTGTTCGGCCGCGAGCTGTGATCTAAACTTTTTGGCAAGCTGAGTTGTTCTACTTCGCCAGCCACGATAGCGAGGAGGGCAGGGGATTTTCTCATTCAGCACGGCGATCCGATGCGCGATATCCGGTGTCTCGCGAAATGGATCACGGTCCGAAAGTATGGCTGCAAGCTGGATGGCCAGCTGAAACATTTCTTTGTCACCGACAGCGCATAACAACATATGTGCGACTCGGGGATGGGCCGCCACATCCAACATTGCTTCGCCGTGAGGTGAAAGGGAATCTTTATTATTTGACTTATCCGTTTGTATAGCGCCTAACATATTTAGTAATTCGTATGCTTGATTCCAGTTGCTACTGGGAGGCTGATCCAGCCACTTTAGGTCTTCAGGATTGCCCCAACGTAGCAGCTGTAGAACAACTGGGGCAAGGTCGGCGTTTAGTATCTCAGGCGTGGACTGGGCAGGGAGTTGATGTTGCTGGTCCTCTGACCATAGCCGGTAGCAACGGCCAGGTGATAAGCGACCAGCGCGCCCAGCGCGTTGTGTTGCAGAAGATCGGGCTACTCGTATTGTTTGCAGGCGTGTCATGCCTGTATTGGGGTCAAATTGGGGTTCTCGAGCAAGACCGGTATCTATTACTACGTCCACGCCTTCAATGGTAAGACTCGACTCGGCAATGTTTGTTGCCAGCACAACTTTGCGCCCGCTGGTCTCTGGCATTAGCGCCAGTTGTTGCTCTTCCATGGATAAATTTCCGTACAGAGGACGAATGTGAGCATCACTAACCTTTAGTCTGTCGGCTATTGCTCGGATTTCTCCTTGGCCTGGAAGAAAAACCAGGATACTGCTCTCGGGGTTTTCTTCAAGCGCACGCTGGACGACCGGAATGGTTCGATCAACGATGCGATCTCGAGTGTTCTTGTTGCCAATGTAGGTGAGGTCAACAGAATACCGCTTGCCTAAGCTTTCTATTATTGGCGCATCATCCAAAAGTTTCGCAATTAGCTTTCCATCAAGCGTTGCAGACATGATGAGTATCTTCAGTGGTTCGTTTGCATCACGAAAGATGGACCGACCCTGGAGCGTCAATGCGAGGGCAAGATCAGATTCAAGATTGCGTTCATGGAACTCATCGAAAATGATCAGGCCGATATCCTCAAGGGAAGGGTCTGATTGCAGCATTCGATTAAGAATACCCTCGGTGATGACTTCAACAACGGTGCTGGCTCCAACGCAGGTATCCAGACGCATCCGGTATCCGACCGAGCCGCCTGGTTTCTGACCCAACATATCCGCCATCCGGAAGGCAGCGTTTCTAGCGGCAACCCGCCGGGGCTCCAACAACAGTATCTTCTTGTTGCTAAGCCAGGACTGTCCCATTAGTGCTAACGGAACAAGGGTTGTTTTACCGGCTCCGGGGGGTGCCTGAAGCACTAACTCGTCTCTCTCCTCCAGGCACTTGATAATGTCCGGGAGAACGGTAGTAATTGGTAGTTTGCTGTCAATCACATTGGCGTTAGTTCAGCCCGCGTTTGGGCCGATACACACCGTCTTTAAAGCCATTGAAAAATGCGGGTAATAGCGGGTGGTCAATATAGCGTGTTCCTTCGAAGGCTATAAGGTTGCGCTCGGCGACGTAAGTGGTGTGATCCGCTTCGTGTACCAGTACATGGTACCAGGGGGCATCTTTTGGAGGCCTGGATTTAGCCATTGTCTCGTACCATTTTTCGGTCCCCGAAAATACCGAATCGACATCGAACACGAGCCCACGATACTCGAACAGTTTGTGGATCACCTGCTGGCCTATAAAGAAATTAGCATGCATCGCATGATTATACAGGTCGCTGGCATCTGCGGCTTGCGTGGCATTAGCTTTTACGTGAGACTTGAACTTCCAAACTAGAGGGGGAGTTTCATGCGAATCAATGAAATTACTATAGCTGACGATCCTGCAGCTTGGCGTGCCCGTGGTTTCAACGTCGAGAATGATAGCGTTACGATTGGTGAAAGCTACATTGTTAATCTTGTAGGAGGACATGGGGGTGTTACTTCATGGACACTGGGAGTTGATGGAAAGGAGGGTTCTACAACTGTTACGCCCCGAGGCATGAGCGTAACTGTAGCGGAAGCCAGAAAACCGGAAGGGCCAACTAATCATGAGATCGGCATTACGCATTCAGCTAAGGCAATCGTGTGGACGGCAGATACTTCAGCCTCAGTGATTGCCTTACAGGAGACCATTCCCGAATTCGGACCGCCGGCGAGGGACGCGATGCATAAGGGTACTCATTTCGCGATTTGGCCTCTCGACGATACTGACGTTGGTCTAGAGGTAGTCTGCCTTGATCCAAACCAGGGCGATGACACTATAGCGGCCCTTTTCTTTGTGGTGGAGGATTTTGACAAAGCGATTCAACGAATGGGTGTGGAGAACCTGATACCGGAGGACGTGTATGGGGGACGTCGACGAGTGATTATAAAACCCGGGATCGGTGTGTCACTGCGTGTCCATTTTCTGGAACCGGCATAGGGTAGCCGCAATTGGTCACGTTATAATTTTTTGTGGAGCTTTGAGGTGGTATGTATCTCGTTTTCGACCTGCTCCTGCTGTTCCTCATCACCGTCGAACTAGGCGAGACGATATAGATGACGGAGGGATAAAGCGTTTGTCATCAGTGCCCGCTGAATCAACCTTTTTCTTGGGTTCGTTACGGTTATTACACCCGATGCGTGGATTGCATATTGGAGACTCCTTACTCTAAGAGAATCACCACATCCATAATATCTTTTGGCACGTAAAGAATATGTTAGCGTAATTCTACATCAGAGTGTGTGTCAGCCACTGGCCTAGTACAAACCACATCTCAGCCTATGTTCAACAGAAGCCTATTCATTTTCAGACGCGATCTAAGACTACGAGACAACACCGGGTTGGCGAAAGCGATGCAACAATCCAGCTCGGTTCTACCAATCTTTATTGTCGATCCAACAATAATGAACCAGTATGTCGCTGATTACCGTAAGACATTCCTCGCACGATCGCTAGAAGAGCTAGACAGGGTTATTCAAAGCTGTGGAGGGAAATTGTCGATTCTTGAAGACAATCCTCAGAAAGTACTTGTGCAGCTAATTAAAAATGCAGGCATTGACGCGGTTTTTGTCAACAGAGATTATACGCCCATTTCACGTCATCGGGATGCCAGATTGCACGCAGTCTGTTCGTCTGCAGGCATTCCTTTTTTCGAGCTCCCCGACCAACTGCTCAACGAACCTGAACATGTGATGAAGAACGATGGATCTCCCTACACTGTGTTCAGTCCTTTCTACCGGAAAGCTAAAGGGTTGAATGTCCGTGAGCCTCTTGACCATGGCGGCTGGCATTTTAGTTCCAAAGCCTTCGGCGAATTGGCAACTTCAACACTGCGACGTTTCCTTGGCCGGTCTCTTGTCCTTCAGCCAGGATTATCTGGCGCTTCAGAAGCCATGGCTGTAATTGAAAGCCTAGATCGTTACGGAGAGACTCGAGACCTGCCGGGTTGCACCGGTACCACACACTTATCTGCACACCTTCGTTTTGGCACGTGTTCAATAAGGCAGGTTTTTCAATCAACACTCACCCTCCGTGAACCCGAAGCACTTCAGCGCCAATTGTATTGGCGTGAGTTTTATCACCACATCGGATATCACTTCCCACATGTCTATGGAGGTTCATTTCGACAAAAATACGACCGATTGCTTTGGAACGATGATCCAAACGCCTTGCTGAAATGGAGGCAAGGGAAAACCGGATTCCCTATTGTAGATGCAGGTATGCGGGAGCTTGCAGCTACTGGTTACATGCACAATCGTGCCCGAATGATAGTTGCATCTTTCCTTACCAAGAACTTGCATATCGATTGGAAAAAGGGGGAAGAACACTTCGCTGAATTGTTAATCGACTTCGATCCAGCAATAAACAACGGTAACTGGCAGTGGAGCGCATCCACCGGTTGTGATTCCCAGCCGTACTTCCGCGTATTTAATCCATGGCTACAACAGAAAAAATTCGACCCCCAGTGCAGGTATATCACACGATGGTTACCTGAACTCGACGCGTATCCGCCAAAAGCAATACACGGTCTGGAAAAACGAGGTGACTTTTATCTGCCACAGATCACTGATCTGAAAAGAAGTGCTGAAGAAAGTAAACGCCGGTTCAAAACAGTGGCGGAAAGATAATGCGATACATGACTACGTGGTTTTCACACGGCTTTACCACTAATCGTTTTGTATTAGGCATGCAATTGGAACTTGATAGATAAAACCATGGATCAAGATATTAAATTACACGCCAATAACAAGTCCTTCTCTTGGAATATTCCTGAGGGACCTTATCGTTACTTTTCCAAGGAAGATATAAATTGCTTTAATGAAAACGGATTTGTAGTGGTAGGAGATGCTTTCTCACTCTCCGAGATTGCTGAAGTTATAGATCAGATAGATCCTTATGAATTTAATGTTACTAAAGCATTGAAAGGTTTAGATGGAGGCAAATTTTTTATATCAAGAGCTGAAGAGATAACTTTCACCACTCATTTAGTTACTCAATCTAAACAACTCAAAGATTTTAGTCGCCATGAAGTGTTTTTAAATGTCTGTAGAGATTTGATTGGTCCAGATGTAAGGCTTTATTGGGATCAGGCGGTTTATAAAAAACCTGGAACTAAAGATGAATTTCCTTGGCATCAAGATAACGGATATACATTTATAGAACCGCAAGCTTATCTTACTTGCTGGATTGCA
>MDTE01170164.1_pt1 | contig 12581 bp, 10 predicted proteins | sample 811231 | NCBI WGS metagenome assembly MDTE01 (sample SAMN05326651, study PRJNA326480) | marine metagenome | isolation source: seawater | place: Indian Ocean: Red Sea | collected 2010
ATTGGACATATTTATTTTTTATTATCTCTTAAAATAATTTTTATAAGGAGTATAATTTGCAACACAAAATTTGTTAAATATTAAAGGATATAAATTGAGCTACAAAAATATAAAAATTCCCGAAATAGGTGAAAAAATAACATTAAAAGATGGGGTCTTATCAGTTCCTGATAATCCAATAATTCCTTTTATAGAAGGAGATGGAATTGGTTCAGATATAACACCAGCTATGATTGATGTTGTAGATGCTGCTGTCGAAAAAGCTTATGGAGAAAAAAAATCTATATCGTGGATGGAAATTTATTGTGGTGAAAAATCTACTAAGGTTTATGGTAAAAATGAATGGTTGCCAGATGAGACCTTAGATGCTCTTCGTGAATATGTTGTAAGTATTAAAGGACCTTTAACAACCCCAGTTGGTGGAGGCATAAGATCATTGAATGTTTCATTAAGACAAATTCTTGATTTGTACGTATGTTTGCGTCCAGTTAGATGGTTTACTGGAGTTCCAAGTCCAGTAAAAGTTCCAGGTGATGTTGATATGGTTATCTTTAGAGAAAATTCTGAGGATATTTACGCTGGTGTTGAGTTTGCGTCTGACTCAAAACAATCAGCAGAGTTAGTCAAAATACTTCAAGATAAATTCAATGTTGATCAGATAAGATTCCCTAAAAATGTTGGGTTAGGTGTAAAACCAATATCAGAAAAGGGAACAAAAAGACTAGTAAAAAGAGCATTTGAATATGCTATCGAACAAGATAGATCCTCTGTTACTCTAGTGCACAAAGGAAATATTATGAAATTTACTGAGGGTGCATTCAGAGATTGGGGGTATGAGCTCTGTAGAGAAGAATTTGATGGCGATGATCTTGATGGAGGTCCATGGCATTACTTTATTAATCCTAACAACGGAAGAAAAATAATAGTTAAAGATGTTATCTGTGATGCTTTTTTGCAACAAATACTTCTGAGACCAAGAGAATACGATGTTATTGCAACAATGAATCTTAATGGTGATTATCTTTCAGATGCATTAGCGGCAATGGTTGGTGGTATAGGTATAGCACCCGGTGCAAATATTGGTGATGAGGCTGCAATGTTTGAGGCTACACATGGAACAGCACCTAAATATGCTGGCTTAGATAAAGTTAATCCATTATCTTTAATTCTTTCTGCTGAGATGATGCTAAGACATATCAATTGGAATGAGGCCGCTGATCTTTTGATTAATTCAATTGAAAAAACTATTCAAGATAAGTATGTAACTTATGATTTTGAAAGACTTATGGATAACGCATCATTAGTTTCATGTTCTGGTTTTGCAAAAGAGATGATCAAAAGAATGTAAAAAAAGATTTAATGTCTGAAATAACATCGTTTGAAAATAAAGTTCAAGAATTAGAACCAAAAACAAAAAAACCACCTATGTTTGATGTTATTTTATTAAATGATGATTTTACACCCATGGATTTTGTTGTTTATGTCTTAAAAGAGATTTTTAATCATGCGGATCAAAAAGCTAATCAAATTATGCTCAAAGTTCATAATGAAGGTGAAGCATCATGTGGAATTTTTACCAAAGATGTAGCTGAAACAAAATCTTTTGAAGTAAATAATCTTGCTAAAATTAATGATCATCCATTGATAAGTATAGTCAAACCCAATTATGATTAGGTATGTTTAGTAAAGAATTAGAAAACTCAATCTCTTCTTTGTTTGATCAAGCTACAAAGACAGGTCTTCAATATATAACTGTTGAGCACCTGCTTCTAATGATTATGGAAGATTTTGAGGTACGAGACTCCTTGAAGGCTTCAAATTGTAATATCTCTGCATTAAATAATGATGTTAAAGAGTTTTTACAAGACACATCCATTACGAAGGGTGAGAATGCAAAATCTTCTCAGCCTACTCTTGGATTTCAAAGAGTTCTTCAAAGATCAGTCTTTCACGTTCAATCATCGGGTAAAGGGCTGGTTAAGCATATAAATATATTGGTAGCTATCTTTTCTGAAAAGGAATCTCATGCCGTTTATTTATTAACTAAACATGGCGTGAGCAGATTAGATATTGTTTCTTTTATATCACATGGCACGAAGACAAAAAAAGAAGATACAGAAGTTATAAGCAAAAAAGATTTCAAAGACAAAACAACAGATGAATCTTCAACTCATCTTATAGATTTAAAAAAATTAGCAGCGGATAATAAGCTTGATACTTTAATAGGAAGAGAGGAGGAGCTAAGTAGATTAGTACAAATACTTTCTAGAAAAAATAAAAATAATCCTATATTGGTTGGTGAATCCGGCGTTGGAAAAACAGCTCTAGTTGAGGGCCTTGCGCAAAAGATCTACGATGGCTCGATTCCTAAATCAGTTCAGAGTTTTTCAATATATTCACTCGATATAGCCTCTCTAATTGCTGGGACTAAATATAGAGGTGATTTTGAAAAAAGAATAAATGAAGTAATTAGTTTTCTAAAAGAACAAGAAAATCCGATTTTATTCATTGACGAGATTCATACTATTATTGGTGCAGGCTCTGCTGGAGGTGGCTCACTTGATGTTTCAAATTTACTAAAACCTGAATTGGCTAAAGGGAATATTAGATGTATAGGATCAACAACATTCCAAGAATATAGAAATGTATTTTCTAAGAATCAAGCTTTATCAAGGAGATTCCAAAAAATCGATGTTGATGAGCCTTCAGTGAATGAATGTATAACAATTATTAATGGTGTTATTAAGGAGTTTGAGAAATATCATAATGTTCAATTTACAAATGATTCTATTTCTGCTGCTGTAAAACTTTCCGATAAATTTATAAATGATAAGTATCTTCCTGATAAGGCCTTTGATGTAATTGATGAAACTGGCGCTTCAAAAAATCTATATAGAGAAAATGATGATCCAATCAAGATTAGTACTCACGATATTGAAAATACAATATCTTTTATTACTCAGATTCCGAAAAAGAATCTCAGCTCAACTGATGTAGAAAACTTAAAAGATATAGAAACAAAATTAAAAACAGTCATTTTTGGTCAAGATAAAGCAATAAAAGTTCTTTCTAATGCAATTAAATTGTCAAGAGTAGGCCTAAGAGATGAAAATAAAACAATTGGCTCCTTTTTATTTACTGGCCCAACTGGCGTGGGAAAAACTGAAATATCAAAACAACTTTCCACAATATTAGGTATTCCATTGTTAAGATTCGATATGTCAGAGTATATGGAAAGGCATGCAGTATCAAGATTGATAGGAGCGCCTCCAGGATATGTGGGCTCTGATCAAGGCGGATTACTCACAGACTCTGTAACTAAAAGTCCAAACAGTGTCATTCTCTTAGATGAGATTGAAAAAGCACATCCTGATATCTTTAATATACTTTTACAAGTAATGGATGCTGGAATCCTAACTGATAATAATGGTAGAAAAGCTGACTTTAGAAATTGTGTGCTTATTATGACTACAAATGTAGGTGCCCAGTTGCTTTCGAAAAGAAATATTGGTTTTAATGAGCAATCAAATAAATCTGATGCGATGGAATCTCTAAAGAAATTATTCGCACCTGAATTTAGAAATCGTTTAGACGAAATAATTGAATTTAATACCTTAGATAAAGAAATTATTCTTTCGGTAGCTGATAAATTTATGATTAAACTTCAAGCCCAGCTTGATGAAAGAAATATTGAGATTGTTTATAAAAAAGATCTTCTTAAATGGATAGCAGACAAAAGCTTCAATAAAGAAATGGGTGCTAGACCAATGGAAAGATTTATAACTGATAACATTAAAAAACCACTTGTCGATAAGATACTTGATAAAGATTTAAAAGAGGGTGGTGTTATAAATATCAATCTGAAGAATCAAAAGATTGTTTTTACTAAAAAGAAAGTTCCAGTAAAACTAAAAAAATAATTATCTACCTCTAAAAGTAATTCTTCCTTTAGATAAATCATACGGCGACATTTCTACTTTTACTTTATCTCCAGTAAGTATCCTAATATAGTTTTTTCTCATTTTGCCAGAGATATGAGCTGTAATAACATGATCGTTTTCTAATTTTACTTTAAAGGTTGTATTAGGAAGTGTTTCTATAACCAAACCTTCAAATTCAATATTATCTTCTTTTGCCATCTGCGCTATAATACATGAAAGAAAAGAGATATGAAAAACAAATTTTTATTAGGTTTATTTTCATTATGTATCATCTCATCATGCGGAGGAGGTGGTGGTTCAGCTCCCTTAGTCATGAGTATTACACCATTCAGCTCACTGTCGGTTAATGAAGACGAGACATATGAAACAACAATTACTGCAACAACAAATCAACCTGCCACAATTTCATACTCAATATCGTCACAACCATCAAATGCTTATGTAACAATTACAAACTCAGGTGAGCTAACATATCAACCACTTCAAGACTATTTTGGATCGGATAATTTTATCATTACTGTCTCTGCTGCAAGAGAATCAGATCCCTCATCTATTTTGAGGAGAACATTAAGTGTCAGTGTAGTAGTTAATCCTGTAAACGATGTCCCTCAAATAACGGTAAATGATGACTTATCAGGTTTTAATGAAAATAACCTTATTTTTGATGATTCATTTAGAGTAAATGTTTCAATAAGTGATATAGATAATAATATAAATCAATTAAATGTTTTTGGTCTAATTGAAGATCAATCATTATCTGGTATTTTCACAGAAGATATAAGTAATCCTGGATCTGGTTTTGTCGACATATCTATTAATGAAAATCAACGGGCTGGATTTCTACCAATGCAAATATGTGTCTCTGATGGTTTAGACTCTTCTTGTGGAGGTGAGCTTCAAGCATATTTTCCTGGCGATAAACAAATAAAGTCAGTAGATTATTGCGATAGTACGGGAAACAATTGTTCGACAAGCAATCAATATTTATATTATCTAGTAGGAGGCCCTAACACTGATGCAAGAACAAATTATTTATTCATTGGTGATCAACTAACTGGACAAGCAGATAGGGATTCATTCCATGAAGCGCTTTTATCATCAGTAAATTTATTAATGGATTCTGATGCATCTGATCTTATTGATGGGTATTTTAACATCATCGTGCTTGAGGAAGTTGATCTTACAGGAGTTTCGATATTTGATATTAGAACTGGCTGCTATGCCTCCTGGGATGCTTCTATTTACTGTATAGGAGAAGTTGATAGGAGCTTTATGACGGAGGTAGTACCAAACTGGACAGTTACTTCGTTCTTAACAACTGTAAGCGGTAGAGGCGTTGCTCAAGGTTCAGTTAATATTCAACCAATCTCAAGTAGATCAAGAAACGTAGTTATGCATGAGTTAGGTCACTCTCATGGATATATGGGTGATGAATATGATTCTGGAGGTGAAAGAACTTTTGCAGAATGGTATGGAGATTGGAGTGTGAATACAACAACAGTTTTTGATCCAAACACAGTAAAATGGAAACATCACATAGATTTTTCTGAGGAAATTCCAGGTGTTGATTATGATATTTGTTATAACTACTCAGATGGATCTATCTACTATAGAGATGAATTATCTTATGAAGAATGTGAATGCTTCATGAATGAATATCCAGAAAGTGATTATCCAGGAACTGACTTTGAGCCAGGATGTGAGGACAGAATAGGTCTTCTTGAAGGAACATATTATGGTGAGGAGGGTGATTACAGATCACAGTGGATAAACATTATGTGGTGTTGTTATTTGTATTATGGACCTGTAAATATTGATGGTTTTGCTATTGGCTCAATTATGAATCAAGGTTTTAGAAATTTCTCTGTAAACGGTGAAGATGGTTATGGAGATCTCACAAGTTCAAATGGTTTAACTGACACAATTACACTTGCAGTTGATGCTGTCTATGATCAAAGCAAATTAAAGTTAAAATGGTTTGTTGATGGTATTGAAAAATCTGAATATGAAAATATGCTTTCAGTTACTTTTGAAAGGCCTGCAGATAATAATTGGGTTTCATATTCCTATCAAGTGGAAGACTTATCAGGTAATCTTTTTGCACCGAATGATCCATTAAGTGCCACAGATTTCTATGAGGGAACTTTTGAGAGAAGTTATTATTATCAGCCTGATCCAGAATTAACTCCTATTGCCTCATTGATGCCTTATATTGGTTCTTTTGAGTGGTATGATCCAAATTCTGGTTGGTATACTGACCAATCTGTTGACTCATCAAATATAGATAATTTTTTATTTGCTGCGTCTTGTTGTTCAATGGGTTCAACTTTTAAGATTAATTGGTCTAAATATCAACAAACATCAGGCCAAATGTCATCAAAAGAAGTTAAAAGATTCCATTTTGACAGACCAGATCAAAACTTAGATCAGAAAATATTCAATCTGAGTCTTTCAAAAGATAGTATCCAAGTAAACTCAACAATTATTGAAAGACCTAACCCAAACCTTATAAGAGACCCAATGATAAGAAAAAATGATATTTACGGATTGGAGTTTTATAACAGTGATAATGAACTTGTTTATAAAGTTGGAATAGGGGATCCATTTATGGTTAGGCTTCAACATATTGACATGGAAGATAAAGAACACTTCGCATTTGAGGCACCAATATCAAATTTCAATATTGTCATTCCGATGGATATCGATCCAAGTTATGTCAAACTAATTAAAAGAAATAATCAAAATATTTATTCTGAAATAAGTAGATACATACTAAATTAATTATATGTATGTCGAATCAAAGGTAGATTTCAACTTACCAAAATCTAAAATATTAAAATTAATTACGGAGCCAGGTAATTTAGAAAAATATCATCCATTTTGTAAAAAAAATGAAATTATAAAATGGCCTGGCAATGGCTCAGTCGATATTCTGGAATATCACAACGGTATGAGATTTAAAAGAGAGTTTTTTAATTGGTCAGATAATGGTTATGACTTAAAGATTAGTGGAAGAAGAAATATGGCAATTGTTAATTGGGTTGTAGAGGGTGATGAGAATAATTCATCTTTAAGAGTGAGAATTAATCCAAATATTAAAAATTATGTTTCAATTAAAAGTAGGCTTATTCAAAGATTGTTATGGCTTATTTATATAAAACCAATGCTTCAATCTTACATTAATCATGTAATTAGGGGTTTTAGTCATTTTATTAAAACAGACAAAGTTATACTACAAAATCAATTTGGCACTCATAGATGGTTTTCCTAGAAAATCTTCATGAATAGAAGAACTTTTCTTAAAGGACTACTATTTATTTCATCAATTTTTACCTTTAAATTATCAGCATCTTCTAAAAATAATTTTTCTTTTGATTATGGCGTAGCAAGCGGAGATCCAACGAATACAAATGTAATTATATGGACTAGAGTTACCTCAAGTATAAATAAAGATATCAAAATAAAATGGCAATTATCATCAAACAGGAGTTTTACTAATATATTAAATTCTGGAATTGCTTTGGGTAAATTTTCAAATGACTTTACTATTAAAGTAGATGTGAATATACCAAGTGCATTTAGAGGAAAAAAAGTCTTTTATAGATTCTTTATAAATAATACTTTTTCCGATGTAGGAATGACTAAAACACTTCCAGTTGATAATCCAGATCAGTACAACATAGCTTTATGTAGTTGTTCTAATCATCCGGCAGGGTATTTTAATGCATATCGAGAAATGGCTAATAATGACGAAATAGATTTAGTTTTACACCTTGGAGACTATATATATGAATATGATAAGGATGGATATGCAACAGAAGATTCTGAACGCTTTAATAGAGTGGTTGACCCTAAACATGAAATAATTAGTCTTAACGATTATCGAAAGCGTCACGCCCAATACAAAAGTGATTCAGACTTACAAGCACTTCATAGATCAAAACCAATGATAGTTGTTTGGGATGATCATGAGTTTACAAATGACTCTTGGAAATATGGCGCAGAAAACCACCAAAAAGATGAGGGTTTCTTTCAGTCTAGAAAAGCTAACGCAATTAAAGCTTATTTTGAATGGATGCCTATCAGAGAAAATAAATCAAAACTTAAGATATGGAGAAAATTTGAGGTTGGTAATTTATTTCAATTATTAATGCTTGATACAAGATCAATTTATAGAGATAAGCAATTAAATATAGACAATTATTTTGAAGGTGAAACATTTAATAAGTCTAAATATAGTAAAGATTTATCATTAGATAGAAAATTAATCGGCATTGAGCAAATGTTATGGATAAAGAAAAACTTAAACAAAAACTTTAAATGGTCAATTATTGGTCAACAAGTTTTAATGGCTCAGGTTTTTCTACCATCTTTATTTGGAAACATGAATAAAAAGATATTACCAGAGTATTTAAATAAATATTTAAAGCTAGGTGGAGCGAATGTTCCTTATAATACTGATGCTTGGGATGGTTATCCTAAAGAGCGAGAAAGAATTTTTAGAGAGTTAAAAAAAGCAAACTCTGTTTTAGTTCTGACTGGCGATACTCATAACTCTTGGCTAAATAATTTATATGACAAAAAAAACAATTTTATTGGGGTAGAGATTGGTACTCCAGCTATATCTTCTCCCAATACTGTCGATACATTTGGTTCTTTAACTAAACAAATAGAGAAAGATCTTATTGAGGAGAATAAGAATGTTAAATGGACTGAAGGTACTCACAAAGGTTATACCTTGTTGAAGCTAACAAAAGATAAATGTGAAACTTGTTTCATATATGTCAGCACAGTAAAGTCAAAGGTTTACAAAGTAATTGATAAAAATAGATTCGAAATAAAATCTAATACACCATTAATTTAACATAATATATATTATGCGAACCTCTATATTATTTATTAGTGCATTCTTCATGTTATTTTGGGTATTATAAAAGGATTAATATGAATTATGATTTATAAAAGCTTACTTAACTCAATTGGAAACACGCCTGTAATTAAAATAAAGAATCTATCGCCTGCCGATATTAATATATTTATAAAAGCTGAATACTTTAATCCTGGTGGATCGGTAAAAGATAGGCTAGCTTTAAGCATTATTGAAAATGCTGAGAAAGATGGAGAGCTCTCCCCCGGTCAAACTGTGGTTGAGGCAACTAGTGGTAATACTGGTATTGGTTTAGCAATGGTTTGCGCTACCAAAGGCTACCCATGTGTTGTAACTATGCCCGACAGCACCTCTATAGAACGAAGAAAGTTAATGAGATTTCTTGGTGCTCAAGTGTTATTAACTCCAGCTTCTGAAGGAACAACTGCTGCATATGATCTTGCAAAAAAACTTTCAGATAAAAATAATTGGTTCTATGCAAAACAATTTGAAAATAAAGCTAATGCCGATATTCATGAGAAAACTACTGCTATTGAAATTCTTAATGACTTTAAAGACATAGGATTAGACTATTGGGTTTCTGGGTATGGAACAGGTGGAACTTTTAGCGGCGTCTCTAGAGTATTAAAAGAGCAGTCACCTAAAACAAAATTAATTATTACAGAGCCCGACAATGCTCAATTAATTAATAGCAAAATTTCACAGGAAAGAAATTTAGAAAATGCTCCTACATCAACTCATGAAGCTTGGAATCCTCATCCAATTCAGGGATGGACACCTGACTTTATTCCATTTGTTCTTCAAGAGACTATTGATAATAGTTATTTTGATCAAAATATTCCTGTTTCTGGTGATGATGGAATATTTTGGGCTAAAGAACTCGCATCTAAAGAGGGAATAATAACCGGTGTTTCTGGTGGGTCTACTTTTGCAATTGCTATGGAAGTTGCTAAACAAGCTAATAAAAATTCTAATATTTTATGCATGATTCCCGATACAGCTGAAAGGTATATGAGTTCAGTTTTGTTTGAAGATATCGAAGAAGAAATGAATATGAAAGAGCAAGAAATATATAATTCAGTTTAATTTTTTTGCCGGAATTCCTGCAACAGTTGTGTTTGCATCAACATCGTCTAGAACTAAACTTCCTGCCGCAACTATAGAATTTTTTCCAATTCTTATGTTTCCTAAAATCGTACTAGATGCAAATATAGAAACTCCCTCCTCAACTTTTGGATGTCTATCTCCCCTATCAAAACCCTTTCCACCAAGTGTTACTCCTTGAAAAATAGAAACATTTTTTTTAATTACAGCTGTTTCGCCTATCACAACACCTGTTGCATGATCAATCATTACTGATCCGTCAATTGATGCTGCAGGATGAATATCTACCCCGAAGACTTCAGAGGACCTATTTTGAATAAACATAGCCATTGTATGTCTATTATCATTCCATAAGATATTGGCTGCTCGATAAGCAGAAACTCCTTGATAACCCTTATAAAACAATAATGGCGTCGATAAATATTTACATGCAGGATCATTATTTTTAAAAAATAAAATATCATCTACTAACTTTTGATCAAGATCATTTGCTTTATTAAAACATTCAGAAATAATTCTTTGGATATCTTTTGATGCTAAAGCATCATTATGTAATTTTGATGCTAGAATTGCAGCAACTGCTTCTTTAATGTCAGATTTAGATAGGATTAGGTTGCCTAAATAATCTTTCAAAGAAGGTTCTGCATTAATTCTTAATTCAACTTCCTTTATTATTTTTTCCCAAATATTATCTATCATTTTTTAGAAATACTAATTAAATATTTTCAATTTTTGGACCACATATTTTAATTTTTATACTAGATGCTCCACCCTCAAGAATGGGATCCAAAGATGTTAATAGGCCTGTCTCAATTCTCCAATTCAAGTAAGCAGCTTGATCATCTAAAGTTTCCCAATCTTCAATTAAATGAATTGTGCTTGTTGATTCTTCCAAATAGGTATCGACAGAAATACATCCAGGGTAAGCTCTTGTATCTGGGAGTGCATCTTTCATTGATTGCTTTAAAAGACCAAGAGTTTCAGTTTTTGCAGGAAAAGAAACAATTACTAAATTTTTCATATTAACTCCATTATTTAAACTTTTTATTATATGATTTCTAAAGATTATTTATATCTTTAAGGGAGAATTAAATGCATAGATATACCCTACTTATTTTTATTTTTATTGTTAACATTGGTGCAAATACATTAATGGAACCCACTTCATTTTCGAAAGATCTATATCAAGAAGTCATTCTTGATGATAACTACATAGATTCAGTAGATCATCCTAATACATTCCTGGATTTTGATTATGCAACACGAGTAGCAACACCTGAACAGATTACTTCTGCGTTGAAGCGATGGGCAGATCAGTCTGACAAGTTAAAAGTTGTTGAATATGCGAGATCACATGAAAAAAGACCACTTCATGCTGTGTTCATTTCTTCTTCAGAAAACCTAAAAAATCTTGATTCTATAAAAGATAAGATCACACAACTCTCTGACGCTAGAATTACTAATGATAGACAAGCAAGATCTTTAATTGATGATTTACCTGCTGTCGCTTGGATGGCCTACTCTATTCATGGAAATGAGACTTCTGGTGCGGATGCAGCTTTAGGTGTGATTTATCATCTCATTGCTAGTGAAGATAAGGATATATTGGATTTGTTAGATGACATGGTTATCATTGTTGATCCCTTAATGAACCCAGATGGTAGAGCGAGATTTGCAAAGAATCTTGAACAATTCAGAGGTACTGCACCAAATTATGATGATCAATCATTAATTCATACCGGTGATTGGCCTTATGGAAGAACAAACCATTACTTCTATGATCTAAATAGAGACTGGATATACTTAACTCAACCAGAAACAATTGGAAGAGTTGCTCTGATAAATGAATGGAGACCTCAAATTATGGTTGATGCCCACGAAATGGGTGCACAAGATACTTTTATGACTGGTCCTGCAAGGGAACCTATAAATAAAAATGTAGATTATGATTTAGTTAAATGGGGTAATGTTTTTGCTCAAGACCAAGGCAATGAATTTGATAGAAGAAACTGGCGCTTTTACACTGGTGAGTGGCACGAAGATCTTTATCCAGGTTATTCGTTCTATGTTCAGTTTAGGGGAACTTTAGGCATTTTATATGAACAATCTAGAATGGCTGAAGATGGTGTAAGAAGACCTGAAGGTACGATTCAATCTTATAAAGAATCCGTTCACCATCAATTTGTAAGCACAATGATAAATCTTGAAACTCTTAAAGCTAACTCAAAATCAATGTACAAAGATTATTGGGATGGAAGAAAATATAATGTTTCTAATGACAGTAAGTATTCCAATAGGACCTATGTAATTTTAGCAACAGATAATAATGGAAGACTGAATGTACTTGCTGAAAAATTAATAGCTCAAGATATTCAAATATTTAAAAATGATAAGCCAATTAATGTCTCAAATGCACTGAAACAAAATGGTGTTATTGAAGATGAGTATACTATTCCTGTAGGGAGTATGATTGTTCCAAATAATCAACCCGAAGCACCAATGATATCTGCTATTCTAGAGTTTGATGCTGAAATTGATGATGAAGTCTTAATCGAGGAGAAGCAAAAAAGGATCAAAAATGGATCATCAATAATGTATGACACAACTGCATTTAATCTAACAATGATGTATGGATTACCGGCTTTAAC
>MDTE01050235.1_pt1 | contig 12580 bp, 15 predicted proteins | sample 811231 | NCBI WGS metagenome assembly MDTE01 (sample SAMN05326651, study PRJNA326480) | marine metagenome | isolation source: seawater | place: Indian Ocean: Red Sea | collected 2010
GATACACCAAATCATTGCGTTGGAAGATGATATTAAAAGTTAAAGTTTTTACCGAATAACGCTTATAAACTACTCTACCGTAACAGATTTAGCTAAATTCCTTGGCTGATCAACATCTGTACCCTTTAATAATGCTATGTGATAAGCAATCAATTGATTAGGTAATGTGTAGACAAATGGGGCTGAAATAATATCAGTTTCATCAAGTATAAATGTTTTAATTTTATTTTTTAAATGGCCAATATTATCTAAACCTTCTTGATCAGTAAGAAGAATTACCGAAGCATCTCTAGCAATAACTTCATTGAGATTTGAAACAGTCTTTTCATACAAAGTATTGCTTGGTGACATTATAAAGACCGGTAAATCTCTCTCTAATAGAGCTATGGGACCATGTTTCATTTCACCAGCTGGATAACCTTCTGCGTGAACATAAGAAATTTCCTTAAGCTTTAGCGCACCCTCCATAGCAACAGGGTACATTTGCCCTCTTCCAAGATATAATGTTGTTGAAATATTAGAAAGATCATGTGCAAGATCAACAATTTCTTCCTCTTTATCTAAGGTATTAGAAATTAATCTAGGAATCGATAAAAGTGATTTTACATATTCTTTTTCAAGGTCATTAGTTAATGATCCATTTGAAGTACCTATTTTAATAGCCAGACATGCTAAGACAACTAATTGACAGGTAAAGGCCTTGGTTGATGCAACTCCAATTTCCGGACCAGCATAAATTTTTAAAGATGCATCTGAGTCTCTACACATTGATGAGTCGCCAACATTGACAATTGAAATAGTCTTCTGTCCAAGTGATTTACAATGTTTTAAAGCTGCAAGTGTATCAGCCGTTTCACCAGATTGAGATATAAAAATAGTTAACCCGTTAATATCCATAGGAGGTTCCCTATATCTAAACTCTGAAGCTATTTCAACATTAACCTTAATGTTTGTAAATTTTTCAAACCAATCCCTAGCAATTAAACCTGCATAATAGGAACTGCCGCAAGCAACTAAAGTAACATTACTAATTGCAGATAGGTCATAAGGTAAATCAGGAAAATTCAGAACACCATTATCCATATCTATATAATTTGATAGAGATTTTGCTATTACCTCAGGCTGCTCGTGAATTTCTTTAGACATAAAGTGTTTGAAAATTCCTTTTTCAGATAGAGAAACACTTTCAATAATACTCTGCTTTTTTCTCTCGACTAACACATTAAACTGATCGAATATTTCATAGGATTTATTTTTAATTACGGCTATATCGCCATCTTTTAAATAGGTAATATTGTCTGAATATGCACTCAAAGAATATGTATCTGATCCAATATAATTTTCCCCTTCAGTTGAACCAATCGCAAGAGGGCTGCCTCCCCTAACAGCAAATAATTTATCAGGTTCACTTGTAATTAAAACACCAAAAGCATAAGAACCTTTTATATCCTCCATAGTTGCCCTTATAGCTTCATAAGCATTTAATCCTGAATTGATATACGAAGTTATAATATGACAAACAACCTCGGTGTCAGTATCACTAGAAAATTTAACACCCGTCTCAATTAATTGATTTCTAAGCTGATTATTATTTTCTATAATTCCATTATGAACTACAGCAACTTTATCGGTAATATGTGGATGAGCATTTTTTTCTTCTGGTGTACCATGGGTTGCCCAACGAGTATGACCTATACCTACATTGCCAGGTAAAGAAGTATTTAATAATTTTTCTTCTAGAAAGCTTAAATTACCTTTTGACCTAACTCTCTCAATCTTTTCGTTACTAATTGTTGCTATACCTGAAGAGTCATAACCCCTATATTCAAGCCTTTTAAGCCCTTCTAATAAAGTAGAAGAAACTTCTTTTTCACTCACTAAACCAATTATTCCACACATTTTTCTTCCTCTTTATTATCTTTTTTTAAATTTTTTAGACCAGTTAGTTATAAATCTTATAGGTGCTCTTGTTATGGCAAGGGAATTAGAGTCAACATCCTTAGAAATTGACGACCCAGCAGCGATGCTTGCATCATTTCCAATATTTATAGGTGCAATTAATGAAGTGTTTGAGCCTATAAAAGATCTTTTTCCAATAGTTGTTTTGTGTTTATTAACTCCGTCATAATTACAAGTTATTGTTCCAGCTCCAATATTTGCGGAGTCTTGAATTTCAGCATCGCCAATGTATGATAAATGGCTAATTTTAACATCATTTTCTAAACTAGAATTTTTAAGCTCTACAAAATTGCCTATTTTTGTGTCTTTACCAACATTGACATTATTTCTTAATCTTGCAAAAGGTCCTATTGATGAACCATTATTAATTATTGAATTATCAATAGAACAAAATGATTTGATTACAACGTTATCTTTAATTGTCACATTTTCTCCAAAAACAATATTAGCCTCTATTTCAACATCTTTTCCTATCTTGGTATCATGAGAGAAAAAAACTGTTTCAGGGTCTAGAATTGTAGTACCAGACTCCATAAAGCTATCTCTAAGTCTATTCTGATAGATCTTTTCAGCTTTGCTTAAACCCTTTTTACTATCGACGCCTATGGTTTCCTCATAATCACACTCTAAGAATGAAGATCGACCACCATTATTATTATTTATCTCTATTAAATCAGAGAGAATATATTCTTTTTTTACATTATTATTTTTTATAAGGCTTAAATTTTCTTTCAATTTATCGGCCTTTATGATCATTATTCCACCGTTACATAATGTTATCTTTTTTTCTTCTTCATTGGCGTCCAATGCTTCAACAATTTTTAATAACTTACCATTACTGACTAAAAGTCTTCCATATCTGCCTGGATCACTTGTTTCAAAACCTAAGACAGTTATATCGCTTTGATCATTAAAATTAAGTAAATCTCTTAATGTTTTAGATGATAATAAAGGTGTATCACCAAAAACAACTAAAACATTTTCTACTTCAGATAAATCTAAATCCTTAACGCCTTCCCTTACAGCGTCTCCAGTACCTAATTGGTCTTTTTGAAAAGCAAAAGTTAAATCGGTATTATTTGTCCTCAGATAAGAGAAAAAACTTTCATTTTCCTTATTCAAAACAATAACTGAGTCATCATATCCAGCATCTTTTATATTATATAAAATATGCTCAATAATTGTCTTACCTGCAATTTTATGCAGTGGCTTAGGAATACTAGAATTCATTCTAGAACCCTTGCCAGCAGCAAGTATTATAGCTATATTTTTTTTACTCATAATAGAAAAACGCCTTTTAAGTTAGTGTATAATATCCAATGAATTGCTGCTAATTTGAAATAAACTCTTGTTTCATTATGTAACTTTAAAAATTAATTAGAATTATAGTATAAGTGTTTGATATAAATGTTTTTTTTTCCATTTAAAGATGATAATCCAACAAAAAATAAACCCTTTATTTCATATTTAATTATTTTTTTATGCTGTATAATCTTTATGTTTCAGTTTAGTTTATCCTCTCAGGCAGGATATTCGATAATAGAAACTTTCGGGGCAACTCCTTATTTACTTACTAATGAGCTATTCCAATATTGGTATTCTATTTTAAGCTCAATGTTTCTGCATGGAAGTTTAATGCATCTAGTTGGAAACCTAATCTATTTATGGATATTTGGTGACAATATTGAAGATGAGTTTGGTAGATTTAATTTTATAATTTTTTATATTTTATGTGGTATAGGCGCCGTTATAGCTCAAATATTACTTGATCCTCAAAGCAATGTTCCAATGATTGGAGCCAGTGGAGCAATTGCAGGTCTTTTAGGGTCATATATAGTTCTTCACCCAAAAGCTAAAATATATGTTTTTGCGTGGATTGTTATATTTGTAAAACTTATAAAAGTTCCGGCTTTTATAGTAATAAGTGTATGGATTGGCCTTCAATTTATGAATGTTTTTGATCAAGGATCATCAGGAGTTGCTTATTCTGCTCATATTGGAGGATTTCTTACAGGATTAATTTTAACTCCATTTTTCAAAAAAAATACTACAAAAATCTTTACACCAGATAAAAATAAACTTTATATTTCTAAAAACATTTCAGAAGAATTGGACAAAGACAGCATTTTAAGACATATGCCTTCAAAAAAGAAAAAAGAGAGAGAAAATAAAAATCCATGGGATTTATAAATGGAATATCTTGATACAAAATATTTTAGTTACGCAGACCCTAATGATCCAATTCACAGGAAAGCATTAATTAGATCTATAGAATTTGTATCTGGTCAACCTTATCTATACAATATTTACAGAGAATATCAAAAAAATCCTAAAAGATGGGATAGCTTTTGGGATGGGTGTATTGATTTATTAAAACTAGATGTTCAGTACGACAAAGATAAAATGAAAAATGTCCCTTCCAAAGGTCCATTAATGATAGTAGCTAACCATCCTTTTGGTGTTCTTGACGGATTGGTGATTTGTTGGCTTACAAGTAAAATAAGATCTGAATTTAAGGTTCTTACTCATTCACTCTTATTAAGAGCATCAGAAACAAAAGACTATCTTTTACCAATTGATTTTAGTGAAAGCAAAAATGCAATGATTACGAATTTAGAGACAAGAAAAACCGCTAGAAAAATTCTTGATAATGGCGGAACAATAGTTGTTTTTCCTGGAGGTACCGTATCAACTACAAAAAAATTCTATAATCGAACAGCGCTTGATCCTAGTTGGAGAAACTTTACCTCTAGACTAATTAAAAGATCAAAGCCAACAATACTTCCATTGCATTTTATTGGGCAAAATAGTTTCTTATTTCAAACAGCAAGTCATTTAAGTGAAACATTAAGATCATCTCTCCTTTTTCACGAGGTAAGGAGAAGAATAAATACAAAAGTTCCTGTTATTGTTGGAGATCCAATAAAATACTCAGAAATTGATGAAAATTTATCCAATACTGAACTATCTGAATATCTTAGAAATACAACTTATAAAATTAATCCTATTTGGAAATCAAGAGATGTTCCATTAGGTAAAGACTTCAAAGAGTTTTAAATTAAACAATTAATTCAGGAAAAGGGTTTGCGGTTCCTGTCATATTGCCTGTTCCGTTATCATTATATAAAACTGCATATTTCCTTAATTTAAAAAGCCATTCACCATTTTCTTTAATGTATTTATCTTGGTAAACTCCAATATTAAAAAATCCAACAGGATTATCATCAGCATCTTTTTCTGTAGTTTGAATATGTTCAACAATATACCATCTGCCAGTTGCAGTATCACCATCAACTTCTGTAGTACCATTTTGAATTAATTGAGCAACATAAGGAAAGCCAGCCATTGCATTAACCCAAAGTTCTACAATTGCATCTTTCCCTTTTACTGCTGGCATACTGCTTAAATCCCACTCAGAATCCTCACACCAAGTTGAAGACCAATCTTCTTTGTCTACTCGGTTTACAGCGTCAGCATATTTCTCAACTAAACTTCTAATTTCTTCTTTATCACTCATTTATACTTTCCTTTATAAAAAATTTTATGAAAAATCTGCTCTTGCAACACCTGTTTCGTCATAAACAGGCTCTTCTTTTGCAATTTTGTATTTTGCAGAAAACGCACTCAATAAACCAACTTCGTTAAGTGTAGCACCCATATTTTTATACCAATCATCTTCAAAATGTTTTTTGAGAGACTCCTCACTCTCCCATCTTTCCATGACCCAAATTCTTCCCGGAACATATGGATCTAATGTCCAACTATAATCTTGGCAGCCTTCTTCGGTCAAAGCACCATCAATTAAAGGTTTACATCTTTTCATTAAATCATCAATTTTTTCAGGATCCACATCAAAAGTTGCAGTAATTATAATATCTGTTGCCATTCTTACCTCCAAATAAATTAAACAAAAAATATTAATGCATTAGAAGATGAAAAAATAAAGAGTTTTATTTTTTTAATGATTAAAAAAATTGTATTTATATATAAAGAAACGAATCTGATAGTAATTTTTTATGGTTAACTTTTTTAAAAATTTGTTAAAACCTGAATCTGGCATAGCAAAATTTCTTTTAATAGCTTTTGTTCTTTTTTTCTTTTCATTAGAATTTTTACCTTTTCTTGAACCTATCAAACAATTTCTTGACGCTGACAAGCTCTCAATCAGTATTGGTGACTCAAAGTTCTCTGCCTATCTAATAATTCAGGGAATTTTAATAATTGCAACGCTTCTTTGGCTTACCGGAATATTATCAGATATTGCAGCTAAATTTGTAAAAAAAATACCTGGAATTAATTCAAATAATAGAAATTTAATTACCAAAGGATTACAAATTTTAATTTATTTCATAGCATTTCAGGTAGGAATGAATTTTCTTGGAATAGATCTTACAGCTTTAGCAGTTTTTAGTGGTGCTTTAGGTATTGGTATAGGTTTTGGCCTTCAAAAAGTTACGTCAAATTTTATTAGTGGAATTATTATTTTATTTGAAAAAACTGTACAAAATGACGATTTAATAGAACTAAATGATGGAACATTAGGTTTTATTAGAAATACAGGATCGAGAGCTTCACTCATCGAGACATATGATGGAAAAGAAGTTATGGTCCCTAACGAGGATCTTATTACTAATAGAGTGATCAACTATACTCACAGTAATAAAAAAGCCAGAATAACTATAAATATTGGTGTATCATATGACTGTGATATTAAAAAAGCTCAAGAATTAATATTAGAGGCTGCAAGGGAACACTCTAAAACAGCTAAAGAACCAGAACCTTTATGTTTTTTGAGAGAGTTTGCAGATAGTTCAGTAAATTTTCTTCTATTATTTTGGATTAATGATGTGATTGATGGTCGTTATGGACCGCAAAGCGATGTATTATTCTCAATTTGGGAAAAGTTTAAAGATAATAATATTGAAATCCCCTATCCTCAAAGAGATATTCATATCAAAGAGAGTTTGATTAAATAATGCTTAATGCAAGAAATATCTTTTTATTTTACTTTCTATCAATATTTACTAATCAAATTTTATTTGCACAAATAGTAAACATGGAGTCTGCTCGAAAAGAAAATTTATCTGGTTTTCATTTTCAAGCTAATTTAGGTTTAAATGGTTCTAGTGGAACTGTGGATAGAACAAATTATAGTGTTGAGACTAGGATAGATTATAATTCAGATAATTGGCAAAGATTTGGTGTTTTTTCATATAAAAGAGAGGAAAAAGATGACTCAATCACATCAAACAATACTTTCTTTCATTTAAGAGCTGTTAGAAAAGTTAATGGATTATTATCTCTTGAGGTGTTTACGCAACTTAGCGAAAAACCTCTTCAAAAAATAAAAAGAAGAGAACTTTTTGGTGCAGGATTTAGGTTAAGCCCATATAAATCTATTAGATTAGGACTTGGTTTTTTTGATGAAAATGAAGAAAGAATTTTATCAGATAGAAGAAAAACTACTAGATTAAATACCTATATTACAAATGATTTTAAGATTTCAAATACAGCAACATTTGAGTCAACGCTATATGTTCAGCCTGATATTGATGATTTTTCTGAACTAAGATCATTTTTTGTTACAGGACTTAGATTAAAAATATCTGAAAAATTTTCTACCATCATAAGTTATGAAAATACTTATGACTCTTCACCTCCGCCAAATACAGATAAATCAAATTCATTTTATGGAGTAAAATTTAGTTTTGAATATTAAATAATTATTAATTTTCAATATAATAAAGTATTAAATTAAAGTATTCATAAACTAGAGACTTGAACTCAGGGGTTAAATAAAAACTTACAAAAATACCAAATAGAAAACCAATTAAAAATTTAATCACAAATTTTTTTCCTTTTTTCTATTATAAATCTTCTTACTTTTTACGACTCTCTGATAAGTTCCTTGTTTTTGCCTTACAACTCTAGGTTTCTTAGGAGCTTTCTCTTTCATCATCTGAATTCCAAAGACCAGCCTCTTTTAATCTTCTTCTCTTATTTTCGAAATAATCGATTAGGGCTGGGTTTAAAGCGACTGCTTTTTCATAAAAATCAACAGCTATTTGAATATTCCCAAGGTATTCATGCGCCATACCTTTGTTAAAATAAATTGCAGAAATATCGTCTAAATTATTTTCAAGAGATGCTTGGTATTTTTCAAGGGCACCATTATAATCCTTTAAAAGTAATAAACTATTACCTTGATTTAAAAGGGTTTCAGCTCTTATATTTTCATTATTGTAGGCAATTTCAAATTGTTCTAAAGCCATTCTAGGTTTTGATTTATTATTATAAATAATGCCAAGATTAATTCGGGTAGCATCATGATCTTTTTTTGAAATTGTATTATCAGAAAGGGCTTTTAAACAAGTAAAAACGGATGATTGGGATGTGTAGCCATACTTTGCGTGTTTATAACAAATTAAAGCATCACTACTACCAACAACTGTAACAGCCGCATTTAAATTTAAAGAACCTAAAGATACCAAAAAAGAAAATATTAAAATTTTTTTAAACATTATTTATCCTTAAAAATCAGTTGAAAAACCCTCAGAAACATGGCGCTCAGGCCAGAAAAACTCTAAATTCATATTTTTAATTTTCCATTCACCATCAATTTTGACATATTCTTCATCATATAGGGCAAACCATAAAAAATTACTAGAACCTGGTTCTATATCTGATCCATCACTATTTTTAGTAATACCATCTAAAAGATAAACCCTACCCCTCGCAGTATCAGGACCAGTAATTTTAATAAGATGATTGGTATTAACATGCATACTAACAAAGGGTGTATCGAGGGATCCCTTAAAAGTTTCTTTATAATTATTATAAATCACTTCTTTACCAACCCAATCACCATAAGGTCCATATCCGCAAACTGCGCCTTCTGCAAAAACATCCATTAATTTATCTAATTCTCTAGCATCCATATGATAGGAATATCTTAATCTTAACTCTTTAATTCTCTCAATATCAATTAAACTTCTAAGAGACTTGATCTCCTCTGCGGATAAATTTTCTTCATTACTCATTCTTCTCTCCTTTTGAATATTGCACATATTTTGCTTTACCTACTGAGTTAATCTTTATTGGCGGATGTATAAAATCCCTATTGGTATTTTGCACAGGAGGTAAAAAAGATATTGACCCAAATGATGTTTCTATAACACCTGGATTTGCTATAATTGATTTCCAATTATCGTTATTTGATGACATGCATTTATAATAAAATAATTTTCTAAATATATCAAAGAATATCATTTTCTGTTAATTTAAATTATGAGCATTACAAAAGAACTAGAAAAATTTAATAAATGGTACGAAACTGAACCATTTGAAGATTTTGTTGGTCCTTTTTTTTATAAAAGAAATACAGAAAATAATCATATCTCTGCTTTTGAATGTAAAAAACACCATCTTAATGCTATGGGTACTCTTCATGGAGGCATGATTATGTCTTTTATCGATTATACAATGTTTGTAATATGTCTTGATAGCATTAGAGAACAGTCTTTTGTTACTGTTTCTTGCTCAACTGAATTTCTTAATCCATCTATTAGTGATAAAATTATTTATGGGGATGGTGAAATTACTCAAGAAACTAAATCAATGATTTTTATTAAAGGAAGAATTTTTAATAAGAAAAATATTAATATATCGACTTTTAGCGGTATTTTAAAAAAAGTGAAACCTAAATAATAATTGGAATAACTAAAAAAACAGATACAAGAGAAGTTATTAAAATTCTTGTATTAACATATTTTTTCTGAGTTATTTCTTTTCTGTAAATATAGATGTCTATAAACAAAAGAATAATCAAAATCAAAATCTGTAAAAGGAAATAATTCTTTTCTTCCAGAAGCAAAATTCCAAAAAAACTTAAAATTGTTAAAAAATTACTTATCAGAAATAGATTAATTCTTAAGTTACTATTTGATAAAAAAATACCCCAGTGACTACCACAAATAAAAGAAATTATAGATAAACTATATATTGATAAAATAAAATTTATTTCTATTAAAAAAAATTCTTGGTAGTTAAATAATTTTAAAAATGAAAAAAATATAAATGGAACACTTCCAAGAATAATTAATATGTATGGTAAATCTTCTTTATACATTTTGATTTTTATTTCTTCTGCATCTTTCCGAACAATACAAAACCTGATCCCAACATGATTTCCATTTTTTTCTCCATGAGAAATCTTTTTTACATGTTTTACAAACTTTTGTTGGTAAATTTTTTTTATTCATTTTCTTACTATTAGACCTTACTCATTTTTTTTCTTTCATTTGGATCAAGATATTTTTTTCTTAATCTTAAGTTATTGGGTGTTACCTCCAATAACTCATCATCTTCTATATAAGCCATCATTTGTTCAAGTGACATTTTTTGGTGAGGCACTAGAACTACTGCCTCATCTGCTCCGGAAGATCTCACATTAGAATGTTTCTTTCCTTTTAAAACATTTATACCTAAGTCATTATCTCGATTATGCTCTCCGACTATCATTCCCTCATAGACCTCTGTTTGAGGACCTAAAAACATTACTCCTCGATCCTGAAGATTAAATAATGCATATGCAACTGCAGAACCTGTCTCGGTTGAGACTAAAACTCCGTTTCTTCTTCCCTCAATGTCGCCTTTGTAAGGTCCGTATTTATGAAAAACTCTATTAATAACTCCAGTACCCTTTGTGAGTGTTAAAAATCTATTTTGAAAGCCAATCAAAGCTCTTGATGGTGCATGGAAGATAATTCTGACCTTTCCTTCTCCTGATGACCGCATATCAACCATTTCACCTTTCCTTCTATTCATATTATCTAAAACAGCGCTAGAAAATTCATCATCTACATCAATTGTTACTTCCTCAATTGGTTCTAGTTTCTCATTTTCTTTACCTATTTTATACAAAACTTTAGGTCTTGAAACTGTGAGTTCAAATCCTTCTCTTCTCATCGTTTCAATTAAAACACCGAGCTGTAATTCACCTCTTCCTCCAATTTCAAATGACTCTTTTCCACCAGCTTCAGAAAATGTTATTGCAACATTTGTTTCAGATTCTGCAATTAACCTATCTCTAATTACAGTCGAGGTAACTTTTTTTCCATCCCTTCCGGCAAAAGGAGAGTCATTAACGGTAATTGTTACGGACATTGTTGGGGGGTCTATTGGTGTTGATTTTAATGGTGTAACCACATTAGTATTACAAATAGTATCTGATACAGAGGCTTTTGTTAGACCAGCAATACAGATAATATCACCACAAAAAACTTCATCTACTGGGACTTTTTTTGTACCTTCAAATTTGAAAAGCTTTGTAAGACGCCCGTTTTCAATTAAATTTGAGTTCAAGTCTATAGCTTTAACCGGATCATTAATTTTAGCATTTCCTGAAATTACTTTTCCAGTCAAGCATCTACCTAAATAAGAGTCATAATCAAGCAGTGTGGCCAACATTGCAAAATTATTTTCTTCATCAACCTTTGGTTCAGGAACATGATCAATAATAAGGCTCAATAAAGGTTTTAAATCAACTGATTCATGGTTTAAATCAGATACACACCATCCCGATCTACCAGAAGCATATAATATAGGAAAATCCAGTTGATCATCATTAGCGTCTAAAGAAACAAAAAGATCAAATACTTCATTTACTACCTCATCAGGTCTTTTATCAGCTCTATCAATTTTATTAATAACAACCATGGGTTTTAAACCGAGTTTAAGAGCTTTCCCTAAAACAAACTTGGTTTGAGGCATTGGACCCTCAGCAGAGTCAACAAGTAAAATAACTCCATCAGCCATTCCCAAAACTCTTTCAACTTCACCGCCAAAGTCAGCATGACCAGGTGTATCAATAATATTTATTCTAATATTGTTCCAAGTAATTGAGGTCGGTTTAGCTAAAATTGTAATTCCACGTTCTTTTTCAAGATCACCTGAGTCCATTAACCTCTCATCAACTTGCTGATTATCTCTAAATAATCCACTCTGCTTCATCATAGAATCTATAAGTGTAGTTTTTCCATGATCAACATGAGCTATAATAGCAATATTTCTGATTTCTTGATTCATTATGTCCTGATTTAATTTTTGAAAAGGTTTCTATATCTTTATTATAAAAATAGATAGTTTTTTATACGAAGCAATTTAAATACCATAATAAAATTATTAGAGTTAAAAGTGGAAAAGCAAATAAAGATATAATTCTAAACATTGTTACTTAATCAAAGAAATCATATATTATTGCAAGTAAAATATATAAAATTAAAAAGGGTTTTTATGAAAAAAGAAATTTCAGAAATTGCTTCTCCATGTATTGGTATTTGCGCCCTTCATAAAATAGGTAACGAAACCTTATGCGCAGGGTGCAAAAGAAACCCTGACGAGATAAGAAATTGGATAAAATTTTCTGATAAAGTAAAATTGAATATACTTGAAAAATTAAAAATAAGATAATCAGTATATAAAAGGAAGTGAAGAACCACATTCAATACATAAATTTCTTTTCAAGTCCTTAATTGGGTTGATATGATTGCAATCATAGCATGTAATGTGACCATCAATTTCTATTAGTTTTTTATTTTTCTTTTTTTTTAAAACCTTCATA
>MDTE01003030.1_pt1 | contig 12578 bp, 10 predicted proteins | sample 811231 | NCBI WGS metagenome assembly MDTE01 (sample SAMN05326651, study PRJNA326480) | marine metagenome | isolation source: seawater | place: Indian Ocean: Red Sea | collected 2010
ACTTTTTGGTACCAAATCGAATTTAAATGACCTTAAACGGAAATCTGTACCCTGGAAGACTGCTTCTTCGTATGGGTTGAAAACTCTTTTTGTAGTTAATGCTGCAAGACTATTAGTATCAAGACCACCTGCTGCTTGACCTGTAAGACCAATTGCTGTATTAATTGCTTTACTACCTGCAGAGAAACCTAATGCTGGTTTTGCTGCTTTTGCGAATGCTTCAATTTGTTGACCAAAACCTTCTCCTATACCACCTGCATCAATAGCAGCACCTGCCATACCTATTGCTTGAGCACCTGCTGGACCTAATGTTACTTTCTGATATTGGACTTGATAGTCTTCACTTAACTGTTTGGGTAAATAGAGAAAGATAGTGTCTTGGATAGTATTCTGTTCATGACTATAAATATCTAATTTAAGGTAGTCTATAACCCTAGTTGGAAAGGCTGCTTCTCCACGAATAGCTTCTCTGCTATTTGCCGAGTTCACTCCAATTGGTTTACTTTTTGGGAATACTAAGGTCATGAGTTACTCTGGTAAATATAGACCATCAAATAGAAATAAGTATAAGGGTGATCCTACAAACATTATTTATAGGAGTTTGTGGGAAAAGAAGTTTATGCACTGGTGTGATCGCAATGTAAACGTATTGGAGTGGGGTAGTGAAGAAATTATTATTCCTTACAGGAGTCCTTTGGATCTCAGGATTCACCGTTATTTTCCTGATTTCTACGTCAAAGCACGAACCAAAGACGGAAGACTCGCAAAGAACATTATCGAAATTAAACCTCATAAACAAACTCTCCCACCGAAACGTAATAAACAGAAGTCCAGGACGTTTTTAAGTGAAGTCAAGACATATAATGTGAATGCTGCTAAATGGAAGGCAGCAAGGAAATATTGTCAAGGTAAAGGGATGAATTTTATTATACTCACAGAGCATCATCTAAATTTATGAGTATATTCACAGACGTAAAAGAATTAGCAAGTGGCATACCACAGAGTAAGTCATGGTATAGAGAGCAATTGACCTTTGGACTGCAGGAATATGAAGGTGCTTTTCAGGTTGGTGATATCATATTTTTCAACTATTCAGCACAAACACCTGATTTACCATGGTGGGATACCTTTCCTATGGTATTAATTACAGATGTAGATTATGATAAAATGCAGTTTTCTGGTGGTAATTTACATTATTTGAGACCAGGGACAAGGAAAATGGTTGCTGGTAATTGGGCAGATGGTGCATTGTCATATCCTATGCGTTGCCACCATAAATACTTTATGAGTAGTGCTACTAGAGTATATAATGTACCTAATGAGGAATTGAATGATATGACACCTTTACCTGTAGAACAATTTGTTATACAACCTAAAGGTATTGGTAAAATTCTGGAAGTACCTAGTGCAATCATTTGGGGTAGACTTAAGTAATGGCAAATGGATTCGAGAGGTTTAAGGAGTTAGTTACGTCTGGTGCTAAAGAACCAGCACGTAGTAATCTCTATGAGGTTAGAGTATCCCTTCCACCTGCAATAATGTATAACGACCCTGTTATTCGTCGTAATGTCAGGGATGTTGCCGATGCAATTAATTATTTTGCTGATAATGTAGTGATTCCTGGAAGAAGGATTACTACTAGTGAAGTAAAAGATGTTGGTATGCAACGTAAATATGCTACTGGTGTCGCACCAGGAGAGTTGACTATATCTTTTGTACTTACTAAGGATTTACTTCACAGGACAATATTTGAGAGATGGATGAATTATACTGCTACAGATGCAGAGAATAGGACTACCTTCTACGATGAGTATACAAGTCAGATAATCATATCTAAATGGGAATTGGGATCTAATGTCATATATGATGGACTAAGTAAGAATGGAATGCGTTATCAGCAGAGACTTAATAGGTCTACTGGTGCATGGCAATTCTTCTCTGCATATCCAGTAGATATGCAAGAAATAACTCTCGATAATGATGAGGCAGACCTAATAAAGATGAATATTAGTTTTGCATTTGAGAGATATAGATTTGACACTATTGCTGATGATGTGTTAGGATTCGGACCCAATACTAGTGATAGATTTATCAACGAGTTTGGTGATGTATCTGAACAATTAGGGTTTGTATCTTCACAGAAAGATGTTGCTCGATTTGGTGTCTAAATAAAGATAATATAATTAATCGTTATGCCTTTACCTAAGTTAGCCATACCTGAGTATGAGATGGAGTTGCCTGTTTCAGGCACTAAAGTATCATACCGTCCCTTTCTAGTGAAAGAGGAGAAATTGCTTTATCTCGCTATGGAGTCGCAAAACGACAAAGAGATGATTAAAGCAGTGAAGACTATAATTAAAAACTGCACAAACTTAAAGACTAAAGTTGAGAATCTCGCTACTTTTGAGATTGAATATATTTTCCTTCGTATTAGGTCTAAAGCAGTTGGTGAAACAAGTGAGTTTAAGGTCACAGCACCTGATGATAATGAGACTGAGGTGAAGGTGCAGGTACCATTGGAGCAAGTAGAAGTACAGGTTCCAGATGACCATGATAAGAAGATTCAATTGGATGATAATGTAGGTATTGTTATGAAGTATCCTTCATTGGATGTATTCATTCAACAGAACCTAACTGATAATCCTAATTTGGATGATATCTTTGAACTTGCTGCTGGTTGTATTGACCAAGTATATGACCAAGAAGAAGTTTATGATTCCTTTACTAAGAAGGAAGCACTTGAGTTCCTTGAGAATTTGAATTCTGACCAGTTTCAGAAGATTCAATCATTCTTTGAGACTATGCCTAAACTATCATATACTTTGGAGGTTACCAATCCTAAAACTAAAGTTACTAGTGAGTTAGTGCTGGAGGGATTAGCAAGTTTTTTCGAGTAGCCCTAATGCATGATAGTCTTGAAAATTTATACAAGACTAACTTTGCATTAATGCAGCATCACAAATACTCATTAACTGAGTTAGAAAATATGATGCCGTGGGAAAGAGATGTATACGTGAATCTCCTTTTAGCACATATTGCTGAAGAGGAAAGACGGCAAAAACAAGAAGAAAATCGTATGTCTCTCTGATGACAATAAAGAGTTTCGTCAAAATTAAACCATTATCGGACAAGGGACCATTTACAAATGGGTTCAATGAGATTCGTAAGGGTATTAATCGTACTGGCGAAGTCACAGAGAGCATTGGTAAGAATTTTGTTGAAACACATAAACTCATTCAATTTCAGAAAGAATGGCTCAGTGACGTAGGGCAGGAGAAACTAGACGATATAAACGACGAAGATAAAAAGGATAAACTTAAACAGAAGTCATTTCTGGATAAGTTTTTTTCTATGTTCAGACGCAATAAGCGTAAGGAAGCAGAGAGGACAGCAGAGCAAGCAGAAAAGGATGCAGATAAAGAAACACTTAAGAGACAGGAAGAAATAAAGAAACCAGTTAAAGGATTTCTTAAGACTATTGCAGGATTTTTAACTCCTATATTTGATTTCTTTGTTAAGTATGCAGTCTTTTCATGGTTATCCACTCATGGGAAGCAAGCAGAGAAGATAATGAGGGTGGTTTTCAACCTCGCTAAGTTTGCATTTAAGATTTCTGGGTGGGGTATCTTTAAGATAATGGATGGTCTCACCAATATGTTTGGTATTGGTTTTGGTGAAGGACCAGTTAAGAGAGGATTTAGATTTATAGGTGGAGCACTACAGTTAGTTGGTGGTCTTGCTGCACTTAAGACAGCACAGTATATGATTATGCCTTGGAAGTTATTCCAAGACATTAATTTTGTTAGAGAAGTATTTTTCAAGCAAGCAGAGCAGGGTGCAGAGGCAAGTGCTAATGCTGCATGGAGACAGAAAGGATATAGAGACAAGAAGACTGGAGTAATATACTCTAAACGTGAATACGAACAGATGCAGAAATCTGCTCGTAGAGCAGGTAAAGAGAAGATATTTAATAGGAGAGTTGCACCTACTGCAACTCAGAGAGGAAGGAATCTTAAAGCAGGATTTCTTAAGAAGACTAGAGGTGCAAGGAAATTTCCAGGTAGGGTTGCTAAGGGAGTTAAAGGTAACTTCTTAAAACCAGGATTTCAGAAGGGATTTGCTGTATTTGGTGGTATTACTAGAGCTGCTACGGGTATAGCAAGTGGTGAAGATGCTACACAGGCAGTTGGTGCTGGTATAGGTCAAGCAGCAGGTGGTCTTTTAGGTGCTGCAGCAGGTACAGCATTACTAGGTCCATTCTTAGGACCATTTGCACCTATTGTAGGTAATGCTATTGGTAGTTTCTTAGGTGAATGGTTAGGTAAGACGTTTATACCTCTACTCAAACCATTATTTGAACCTGTTAAGAGATACTTTACGATGTTATGGGACATAGTAAAGGGTATTGCTAAAGAGACTGGTATATCAGAGTTTCTACAGGTATTATTTAAAGCAATAGGTCAATTAGGTGGTCTATTGATGAAAGCTGCTAAATGGTTAGCAGATTTTGTAGGATTTGTATTGGGTACTGCCCTTAAGGTAGTGGGTAAGGTTATCCAGTTTGTTATTAATAATGCTAAACGATTAATGGATCCGAAGTCTGTGCTTGCTGGAATTGGAGATGCTTTAACGTTTAATGCCTTTAACCTTGATGGATATGAGGAAGGGGGCTTGGTAACTGTTAAGAATCGTGTTAGTATAAGAAATCGAGTTAAATGGATGAGTATGGGTGGATTAGTTACAGGAGCAGCATTAGCAGGAATATTGGGATTGACTATGCCAGCATTAGCTGAGGGTGGTCATGTAGTTACATCTAAGATGGGTATGAGGGACTTCGCACTGTCTCCTGGTATGCATATGGGTGTTGATATAGCAGCTGCCACAGGAGAAGAATTAGTAGCATTTACTGATGGTGAAGTTGAAGATTGTGGTTGGGATGGTGGATATGGTTACTATGTCAGTTGGATAGATGATAAGGGTTATGGACATTTTTATGCTCATTTGATGGAACCTTGTAAGGTTAAGAAGGGTCAGAAGTTAACAAAGGGTCAAGTAGTAGGTTATGTTGGTAACACTGGTAGGTCTGAAGGACCACATTTACACTGGGAGATGGCAACAAATCCTGCTGATACTGGTATGCCTAAGAGTGCTGTATTGTCTAGAATGAATCCTTTAGATTACTATGGTAAGGAATCACCTTTTGGTGGAGCAGTCAAGAAGATTCTTAAGAATGATTCTGTATATGAGCCTGTCAGTCATAAGCAAACTACAGAAGATGAAAAACCAATCCCACAATCAAAACAACATGAAGTATTTGGTGGTTTAGAGAAAGCATTTGCACAGTTAGGTGCAGCATTTGATAGTCCTGGTGGTCAGTCTATTAGAGAAAGACGTGCTTCTACTTTCAATCAAGCACCAACAGTTATCAAACATAATAATGTGTCTGGTAGTGATATTAAATCTATGGTTATGGATAGGAATCAGGCAAAGACAATTATGGATGAGAAGGCATTTAGGGATAAACAGATGGATAACTTTGTGCCTCCTGTGATGACAATTACCAGACAAATCCGTCAACCTATAATAAATAACAGTGGTGGAGGATCTCCAGCAGTGGTGAGAACAAAACCAATACCAATGCTTACCTGTTAATAGATGGCAAACCCAGGAGTAAAAGTACAAAAAGCGAAACTCTATAAGATGGTATCTTATAAGGGTGTTACTGCTGGTGCAAAGAAATATACTCCACTTACTGCAGCATCACATTTAAGTGTAGTTGAGAAGAATGTAGGTAAGGGTCTAGGTACAGTAGCCGCTGGACTTAATTCATTAGGTGCAACACTCAATACTATATCATTAAACTCTCAGAATATGCTAGAGAGTTGGCGTAATAGTATTAGGTCACAGATATCTGATAACAAAGCAATTGCTAAGAGAGAAGCATTATTAGATAAAGCAAGAGAGAAGAGAGAGAAAGCAAAGGATGATGCAGAAGCATTAAGAAGGAAGAAAGCAGAGAGAGATGAGAGTGAAGAAGGTGCAGAAAAAACACCATTCCTCAAGAAGATTGGTAAAGCATTTAAGCAGTCCATAAAGGGAGGTATTCAAGGTCTCTTTGGTGGATTATTGAGAATGCTTCGATGGATCATACCTATTATTCTGGGGTATCATATATTTGATTGGATATCAAAGAACCCAGATAAGGTTGAGAAGTTATTCAAAGGTCTTGCTGCCTTTGGTAAGTTTATATTTAATGTTACAGGATTCTTAGTTGGGTCTTCTCTTGATGGTCTAGTTAAATTCCTAGAGAATCCTTTAAGTTTTAAAGGAATGCTAGGTGCATTGCAGTTTATACTATCTGCTGCACCTTTATTTGCTGCATTTGCATTCCTTAAATCACCTGTAGCAACAGTGAAAGCCTTAGCATGGGTCGTAGGAACCTTAGGCAAGGGCATAATGAATATGTTCAAGCAAGGGAAACTTGCGTCTAAGTTTAGGACATTCAGTACTGGTAAGTTTGGTAAGTTATTTAATGCTGCAGCAGTAGGTGGCACAGCAGCATTCACTGCATCTTTAGACCCAGAAAATAGTGGTATGGAGATAGCAGGTACTGGTATAGGTGCTGGTGTTGGTCAAGCAGCAGGTGCTGCAATAGGTGCTGCAACAGGAATTCCTGGTGCTGGTATTGTTGGTGGTATGATAGGTTCTGCTGCTGGTGCACCTATAGGTAAAGCAATAGGTGGTCTATTAGAACCAATTGTTGAACCTGTGCAAAAATGGTTTAGTCAAATTGGTAAGATATTTAATAATGTGATAGCAGATATTAAGAAACCAATTGGTCAATTCTTTGAGGTGCTTGGTAAGTTCTTTAATCAAATCTTAGATGCTGTTGCACCACATATACCAATGATCAGTAAGATACTTGGTATTGGATTTAAAGTAATCTTTTGGCCTTTATTCTTAGGTATTAAGGCACTAACTACTGTCCTTAAATTCTTCACTGGAGGTGGAGGGAATAAGAGTAATAATACTGCTACATGGAAGGAAACTGTACCAGTTGGTGGGTCTACTAGTAGGAAGAAAGTTGTAACACATACAGTAGATACAACCAGAGATTTTACAAATGACCCTGATGATAGTCATCCAGGATCACCATTTGTTGAGAGTGCTAAGGAGAAGAAGTTTAGAGACTTACAGAAGAAGTATGGACTTCATGATCTAGAATCTATGACAAAGATTGGGCAGTATCCTGATGCTGCAGCAGCAATGCAAGCATATAATGAGGAGAAGGCAGATTATAATAGGAAGAAGAAAGATTATGATGATATGATCAGGATGACCAATTCTGAGTGGAAAGAGAAGAAGATTGCAGAGGATAAAGCAAGGGTAGAAGGTGAAAGAAACAAGGAGAGACAGAAGAGAATTAATGCTGATGATTCACCAGGCACTATAACTCCTGGAGGAAAGGCAAATAGACGCAAGAGGAGACGTAGAGCTGCTGGTGGTTGGATAGATGGTCCAATGTCAGGTTACCCAGTGTCACTTACTGGACGTGGTGTAGATTTCATTGGTCATGGTAGAGAGTGGGTAGGAATGAAAGAAGGTGGTAAAGCATTTGTAGTACCATTTGATACTCCTGCAACAAGACAGAATAAAGGTTTAACAAGAAAGAGATTAACTCAAGCACATGCTGGTGGATTTGGCATGCCTAAGTATGCTGAGGGTGGTGAGTTTGATATGAAGTCATATCAAGCGGGTATGAAGACCACTAAGAATATTGATATTGAAGATGAGAGTGGAAAGAAACAAGCATATAAGATTGAGTTTACACATGATGGGTATAATGTAAATATCCTAGGTGCACTTAAGAAGACTCATGGTGGAGTATTTGGTGCATGGCAGGGATTCGCACCTGTTGATCCTAGGAGTGATGAGTATAAGATGCTTATTCAGCATGCTAATACTAAGGAAAGAATTGCTCGTAAAGCACAATTCAAGAGTGGCACTAGTGTAAGGAATAGAAAGGTTGACCCAAGTAAGATTGCAAGTATAGCTTCTGATCCTAAGATACAGGAGTGGTATGAAGCATCATTACCTAAGAAAGAGCAGAAGAAACTTGCTGCAGAGAAAGCTGCTAGTCCAGAGGAGCAACTTAAGAAGGCATTACAAGCATTTGCTTCTGCTATGGGTGATGTTGGTGCTGGTCTAGAGGAGGCAAAGCAGAAAGAGAATCAAGCAAAATTTGAGAAACAACAGGCAGCAATGAATGCATCTCAAGCTAACTTAACTGTTACAGAGGATGCAGCAGCAGTAGTTACAGCAGCAGGAGGTGAGTCAGCAGATCCTATTGTAATTCCAGGTCGAGATCATTTAGATGCAGATGAATACTTACAACCTAAGTTTGGTATGGTCGCTGAATTTACTACAAAGCCAGTGGAGTTGATGTAACATGAGTGTAGTACAACAAGCTAATACAACCTACAGTCAATCTCAATCCCCTAATAGAAATAACAGGGCATTTGAGTTGAAGAAGATGGAAATAGAATTGGTTAATGAAGAGGTGTTTGATATTCAAGATCTTGTAGTTGATTTTGAATACCATGAATCTATTGAAGCATCATTTCTTCGGTGTGATTTTAGTATCCTAGACTCTATAGATTTTAATTCTAATCTACAGGGTGGTGAGAAGATTACTATTCAGATGAAAACGGATAGCTCATTGGATCATGGGTCTCTTGATACTACACTACAGGTATATAAGATTGGTAGTATCATTAAGTCTGAGAGAGGACAGATGTATATTCTACACTGTGTATCTCCAGAGATGTATCATGATGAGATGACAAAGATACTTAAAGCATTTGGACCTGGTAAGGGTGCTAAAGATGTAGATAATGTCCCTAAGCATATATGTAAGGAATATCTTAAAGCAGATGATAAGATAACTACAGAGAATTTTGAGAATCATTCTAAGATTACATTTGTTTCTGCTAACTGGAAACCATCTGATGCTATCCAGTATATGACAGATAAAGTTACTAGACTTACTGGATCTAAGACTAGTATGAAACAGTCTGGGTTTTTATTCTTTGAGAATAGGAATGGGTTTAATTTTAAATCTATAGATTCTATATGTGATGGTCAAGCAACTAAGACTCAGTTTACATATACCTATGTGCAACCTGGTACCGATCCACCTGATGGTGGTAAGTATGTTATTGAATCTATTCAATATCCAGATAAAGCAAATCACCTCAGTAATATGAGGAGAGGTACTTATAAATCTGCTGCTATTGGTATATCATTACCAGCACAGAAAGATAGTTTTGCACCTACATCAGGTAAGAAAAAGTCTGGTGGTGGTGATGACAAATCAGATAAGAAAGGTGCTCCTGGTGGCACTGTCCATCAAGCGATGGAGATAACTATGCCAGGTATTTTTAATAAGGCAACTACAGTTGAGCCAGTGATGCCATTTAAGACACCAGAGTTTCTTAAACAGGCACAACCTACACGTATGAAGATAAGGGCTTTACCTGGACTTAAGAATCAGACTGGTGTTAATAATCCTAACAATGGGACAAATCCTGATCACGACACAATGGCAGTTGCACAATATGCTGCAGGTCGCTATAATTTATTCAAAGCTATTCAATTGAGAATAGTAGTTCCTGGAAACACTGCATTAGCAGCAGGTTCTTTGATTAAGGTTGTAATTCCTGGCTCTATTGAGAAAGGTAAAAACCTAAAACATGATAAGAGATTCAGTGGTAAGTATGTTATCGCTGCTCTAACTCACACATATCAAAGACAGGGAATCACGACAAATCTATTATTAGTCAGAGATTCTGTCCCAGAACAGCAATAAATACCTATACACTCTTTGGTAAATTCAAATGCAAACCATAGAACAGCACATCCAGAAAGACAGGGAGATTATTAGTGACCCTACTTTGAACCCTGCTGCTCGTAGACATTTCAAAGAAGAATTACATGATTTGGAAGAGTATTATGAGCATCATGAGGCAGAGATTACTGCAGGTGACCATCACGATCCTAATTGCATAGAACTATTTTGCGATCAGCATCCTGATGAGCCTGAGTGCCTTGTATATGATGATTGATAGGATGATGTATCATGCAATTCAATGAACAGCAGATTCATCAACTAAGAGATGCCTGTGTTGCGTATCAACGTAACGCAGGATCTTCCTTTATCATGCGAGAGTATGATATACTAATAAACAAACTTGACACATATAAACAAGAATATGAGTGTGATGATTGTATACGATGTGAGATACATGTATGATTGATTTATGGTTTCCAACCGCAATATATCATGAAGATTTAGACCCCTCCGAGAATATTCAAAAGCATATGCTTGAGTATTTTGAGAGGATATATGCTAAGAATTTACCTGTATTGCAGGAGAATTATAGCTATACGGGTGATGCTCACGGGGACTATAAATTATTTAATGATAGTAGATTCTCTTGGTTAAACATGCAGGTTGCTTTTCATTGTGAGCAATACCTAAGTAAGTTTAACGTGGATGTAGATAAGATTAAATTATATGCATCAAAGGCATGGCCTGTAATAGTAGAGAAGGGTGGTAAGGTTAATAAACATAATCATAGAAATTCATGTTTAAGTGCAGTATATTATCTTAAGACAGGTAATGTAATGAATGGTGGGTATCTTAAATTCCATTCACCTAATCCTAATAGACTGCCTATACATGTAGAGACATTAAATAACTTAAGTTATAGTCATGCAACTTATGCACCCATGGAGAGTAGATTAATGATATTCCCCTCTTCATTGGAGCATGAGGTAGAACCATATCTTGGTAGTATTGCACGTTATTCTATATCATATGATATAATGGTCACTAGATCTGACGATGCAGGTCATAATGAATTTGCTATTGTAGATCCTTGTAGTTGGAAAGAGATTGATGCGATTTGATGAAGCGGTAGGTCATTATAGGAATCAGAAACAAGCATTTTCTAATCCTGCATCATGGCCTCAGATTGATATTAGAATAGAGAATACTCATAATATTATGACTGTTAAGTCATGGTATAAGTATAAGGGTGAGAGTGATCCATATAATCATATTCAATATGATTGGCAACAGTTAGATGAAAACATCGTTTATACTAAAACTACTAATCTTATCACTAATCGTCCTTCCTGTCCTTTCATTTGGCAATATGACGGAGTTTGGTGGAATGGATGCACTGATGGAGAATGTCTTCAAGGGAACACCAGAATAGAATCTACTATTAGATTTAATGGTGTTGATTATAGGGCTAAAGATGTAGGATATGATATCACAACTGGTAAACAAGTATATGGTAAAGATCCTGCTGATGGAGAATTTCTTTTCGTGTTGATCGATAAATAAAAGTAAACCAATATACTATGGCTGCTAAAACCGACTACTTAGGAAGAGACCAATACACTTGGTGGGTTGGAGAGGTTGAGTCTAATAAAGACCCCTCCAAACTGGGTCGTGTTAAGGTGCGTATTCTTGGTTGGTATACAGGTGTTGAGAGTAAGAAAGCATATCTTAAAGAGTTACCTACATCAATCTTACCGTGGGCTACTGTGCTTCTACCTACAGATAAAGCACAGACTAAAGGTACAGGTAGTACAACAGAATTACAACCAGGAGCATGGGTATTAGGTTTCTTCCTTGATGGTGAAGAAGCACAGTTACCTTGTGTATTGGGTGCATTTAGAGGATTCCAGCAGTTAGAAGGTGAGAAAGATACTACACTGGCAGATCCTGCAGAAGCAGAAGAATTAAAGACTGATACACCAGCACAGAAGACACTTGCTGGACAACAAGATAAATCAGGAAACCCATTCCCTAAGGTACAAAGTCAGACACCTGCTACTTCTACTGGTGCTATTGAAGAAGCACGTGGTGGTGGTATTAACACAGCAGAGCAGACTGTACCTGGTAATGCAGTAACCAACCCAATTAAACCACCTGTTAATGGTAATGGTATTGCTGATGGTGTTGCAGGTCCATCAGGTAAAGGATTTGAAACTGACCTAACAAGGATGCTTACTGAGTTAGGTGAGATGGCATCTGCTATGGGCTCTGGTCCTGGTGGTTTCGTCAGTGTTATCACTGGCAATAAGATGGCAGGAGATAAGGTAAGAGAGCACCTAGGTAAGGTGATGAATTTCTTATCTAGTGGTATATCTGGTATCCTAGCACCTCTGAAGGAAATGTTAGCGAAGTTAATCGCTGAGGTGGTAGCAATTGTAGTTAAGATTGTATCTCAATTCGTGCCTATTGCAGTCATCAATATGTTGATGGCATTCTTGTCACAGATATTTGATTTATTCTGTGCTAAGAAACCAATGTGGTTAGGACTGGTGCAGTCGGCATTATCGGACACGGCAAACTTTGCTAACCAAATGGCTAGCCTTGCTGTCGATAAAATTGCCAGCAGTGCGATCGGTCAAGCAATTGATTCTGCTGTTAAAGGATTAAGCAACCGCATCCTTCAGGGTATTACATCTGCAATGAATCGTGTAAGAGATGTAGCAGGTGA
>MDTE01066216.1_pt1 | contig 12578 bp, 12 predicted proteins | sample 811231 | NCBI WGS metagenome assembly MDTE01 (sample SAMN05326651, study PRJNA326480) | marine metagenome | isolation source: seawater | place: Indian Ocean: Red Sea | collected 2010
ATTGTGTGGCATACTTAAGATGTATTCATCAACCAATGGATGACTTGTCTTTTGAAAGAATAATTAATGTCCCAAAGAGATCCATAGGTGATCAAACAATTAAAAATATAACTGAATTCGCAAAAAAAAATAAACTCTCTTTGGAAGTAGCATCAAAAAAATTGATAGAAGAAAATAAAATTAAACCAAAAACAAAAATAGGCTTAAACTCCTTGTTAAATTTACTTGAAAAGTGGAGATATGATTTAAAGAGAAAAATAAATCATACTAAATTATTACAGATTGTTTTAGATGAGTCGGGATATAGTGAAATGTTAAAAAATAAAAAAGATTTAGAAAATGAAAATAAGCTAGAAAATATTAAGGAATTACTTAATGCAATGAAAGAATTTGATAATTTAGAAAGTTTTTTGGAGCATGTTGCTTTAGCAACCTCACTAGATCAAGAATGGGATAATGAAAAAGTAAATTTAATGACCTTACATGCTTCGAAAGGTCTAGAATTTAACATTGTTTATTTACCAGGTTGGGAAGAAGGTTTGTTTCCGCATCAAAAAAGTATCGAGGAAAAGGGTGAAAATGGACTTGAGGAAGAAAGAAGACTGGCTTACGTAGGTATTACAAGAGCAAAAAAAATAGCGAAAATTTCTTTTTCAATGAATAGGTTTTATCAAGGTGACTGGATGGATAGTATTGCTTCAAGATTTGTAGACGAACTTCCAGATGAATTTATAAAGAAAAATAATAGTTTTGTTGAACAAGATGAGAATGATTTTGAATTTAACCAAGATATTGATTTTGAGAGTGAAATAAGAAGTCCCGGATGGATAAGATATCAAAAAAAACTAAAATGATAAAAAAAATAAAAAAATTTATTGTTAATAATAATTTAGATGGCTACATAATTCCAAAGAATGATAGATACTTTACTGAGTACTCTAATATAAATAATTTAAAAAAAGTTACAGATTTTACCGGATCTGCTGGATTTGCATTAATTCTAAAAAATAAAAATTATTTATATGTTGATGGAAGATACGTATTACAAGCAAAAAGACAATCAGGAAAAAAATTTACTATTTTAGAAATACCATATAGCTGGCCTAAGGATCTACCTAATATTCGAAAATCGAAAATTGGTTTTGACCCGAAATTATTTACTGATCTTACACTGGCAAAATACTTTGATAAAAAAGTAGATCTAATACCTATGATATATCCTTTTATTAAAACAAAAGGTAAAAAGATAAATAAAATGTTTCATTTGAATAAATCAATTACAGGTGAGACGTATTTAAAAAAATTAAAAAAAATTAAAAAATTTTTAAATCTAAAAAAAATTAATTATTTATATGTAAGCGCAAGCGAAAATGTTAATTGGCTGCTAAATATTAGGGGTAAAGATCTTCCTAATAGTCCTTTGATTAATTGTAAACTAATAGTTTCAGATTCAGGAAAGATGTACTTATTCATTGATATAAAAAAACTACCACAAAATAAAAATCAATATTTTAAAAATATTAAAATTTGCAATGAACACAATTTTCTAGAAGTAATTAATGATCTAAATAAAAAGAACTTTGTTATAGATAAAAATACTTGCTCAATTTTTGAAAAACAAATAATAAAAAGTAAGTTTCAAATTGTCTCTGAAATTGATCCTATATACGATTTAAAATCAATAAAAAATAATAATGAGCTGAAAAATACTATTAAGGCTCATATTGAAGATGGTGTAGCTGTTACAAAGTTCCTTTATTGGTTTAAAACTAAAAAAAATGAAATGACAGAAGCCAAAATTGAAAAAAAATTGGAAAAATTTAGAAAAAAATCAAAGAACTATCTTTATCCAAGTTTTGATACTATTGCAGGATCTGGCCCCAATGGATCTATTATACATTACAAATCTAATAAAATGACGAATAGAAAACTAAAGAAAAAAGATATTTTGCTAATTGATTCAGGTGGACAATATAAGTGGGGTACAACAGACGTTACAAGAACTACATGTTTAGGCGAAGTTTCAAATAGAATAAAAAATAATTTCACAAGAGTTCTAAAAGGACATATTGCAGTTGTAAACTGTAACTTAAACTTTAAAATAAATGGCTATCTAATTGATAAATTAGCAAGAAGATATTTGAATGAAGTTGGTTTAGACTATTCTCATGGGACTGGACATGGAGTAGGTTTTTTTTTAAATGTTCACGAAGGTCCTCAAGCAATATCTAAATACAACAAAGTCCCTTTAAGGAAAGGTATGATTTTGAGTAATGAGCCAGGATATTATTTGAATAACAAATACGGTATAAGAATCGAAAATTTAATTTATGTTGATGGGTCGAAAAAAAAATTAATATTTAAAAATTTAACATTAGTCCCAATAGATATAGATATGATAAATTTTAAAATGTTAAATAAACAGGAACAAAAATATATATTTTATTATCATTTAGATGTTTATTCTAAAATTTCAAAATATTTAAATGACAAAGAAAAAAAATGGTTATTAAGTTTAATTAAGTAACTCTTTTAAATCTCTTTGTGATAATATTTTTATACCAAGTTTCTTAGCTTGATCTATTTTTTTTTTAGTAGGTTTGTCCCCTATTATTAAATAATTTAGATTTTTGCTGACCCCACTTAAAGTTACTCCAGCATTTTTTTCTATCAAAGATTTTGCTTCTGCTCTACTCATTCCCTCTAATTTTCCAGTAAACATAAAAGTTTTATTTCTTAATATTCCATTTTTATTTAAACTTTGGCTTTCGATATCTAATACTTTTTTTAGATCAATTATAATATTGATATTGCTTTGATTGGAAAAAAAAACTCTTAAGAGAATTTACTTGAGTTTCACCAATACCATCTATACTTAAAAATTTGTCGAAGTTATTTTGTTTTATGACTTCAATTAAGTTAGAGATATTTTTTACATTATCACTAATAAGTTTTGCATTTTCAATCCCAATATGTCTGATACCTATCGAATAAATAAGTCTTTGTAATGTAACTTTTTTTGATTTTTCTATAGATAATTTTAAATTATTGACAGATAATTTACCCCATCCTTCTAATTGTTCAATTTTTTTGTAATTAAGTCTAAATATATCTTGTGGTTCTTTTATTAAATTTAAATCCCAAAACTTTTCGACCACCTTTTTCCCCAAACCATCAATATTAAGTGCATCTTTTGATATAAAATGTTTTATTTTTTCTACAGCTATCCTTTCACACTCGTATCCTTCGTTTGTACATCTTCTAACTGCATCATATTTTTTTGTTGTTTTATTATATTCCTTAGTAGTATTTGACCCACAAGATGGGCACTTTATAGGAAAAGAAAATTTTTTTGTTTTACTTGATCTAAGATTTTTATCGACTTCTATAACATGAGGTATTACATCACCTGCTCTCTCAATTTTTACCACATCTCCAACTCTAATATCTTTTCTCTCAATCTCATCTTCATTATGAAGCGTGGCATTAGAAACTATCACACCTCCAATATTTATTGGCTCTACCTTAGCTACTGGAGTTAATGCGCCTGTTCTTCCAACTTGTATATCAATATTTATAATTTTTGTATAAGCGCTGTCCGCTGAAAATTTATGTGCTATTGCCCATCTTGGAGAATTGGATGTGAAACCAAGTCTACTTTGCAAATTTAAATCATTTACTTTATAAACTAATCCATCTACATCATATTCTAAATCAAATCTTTTATCTTCAAATTTAGTATGAAATTCAATCAATTCATTTATTGTTTTTATAACTTTATTTTCTTTGTTAACCTGAAAGCCCCATGATTTTAGTGCTTTTAAAAACTCAGACTGATATTTAATGTTATTTTGTTTCACAAATCCAAATGTGTAAGCAATAAAGTTTAAAGGAATTTTTTTTGTCTCATTAGGATCTTTTTGCCTTAGTGTTCCAGAAGCAGCATTTCTAGGATTTGCAAAGTTTTCCTTGATTTTTAAAAAATCTTTTTTTTTTATAAATACTTCTCCTCTTATTTCTATTTCATCTGGAAAATCAGTATTTTTTATCTCTAAAGGAATATCTCGTATAGTTTTTAAATTTTCAGTGATAATCTCACCAACATTACCATCACCTCTTGAAACTCCATAGGCTAATTTATTATTTTTATATGTTAATGATGCTGATATTCCATCAATCTTGGGTTCAACACTGTATTCAAAATTAATATTCTTATTTAAGTAATTATAAATTTTTTTTTCAAAATTTAATAAGTCATCTTTATCAAAAGCATTTGATAAAGATAACATAGGCATTTTATGTTTATATTTTTCAAAAGATTTAGAAGGTTTATAACCAATACTTGTACTAGGAGATTTTTTACTTTTTAAAAATTTATACTTATTTTCTAATTCAATAATTTCTTTTTTTAAATCGTCAAATTCACTATCAGATATAATTGGCTTGCTTTTGTTGTAGTATAATTTGTTATGCTTATTAAATTCCGCTAATTTAATTTGATATTTTTTTTTGATACCACTTTTGAGCATTTATTTATTGATTATTTAAAAAGTTTTTTAAATTTTTTTAAAATTGATCCACTATTATCTTTTTTTGAAACTCTCTCTTTTTTATAATCTTTGTTTAATATTATATAACTAGCCTCATACCACTGACTAGACTTATAATTATAACCTAATAGCGATGCATATTTTTGGGCTTCACTTATCATTCCTAATTTATAATGTAATTCAACTAGTCTATGAAGTGCCTCTTCAACATAAATTGTTCTATCATAATCGTTAACAACTTTTTTAAATCTATTGATTGCTGGTATCCATTTTTCTCTATCTATATAATATCTTGCAAGATACATTTCTTTGGATGCCATTATTTCTGTAATTAACTCTAATTTAAAATTTGAGTCTGTTGCATATTCTGTATTTGGAAAATTATTGACTATATATTCAAAATTTTTTTTGCCTCCAGAATCTCATTCATATCTTTTTTCTCATCTATTATTTGATCATAATGACATAAAGCTAATAGATAATAAGCATAATCAGTTTGAGGATGATTTTTGTATTTGACTAAAAAACGTTCTAAATCATTTATTGCATAATTATAATATCCTTGAGAAAAATATCCATAAGCAGACATAAGTACTGCTCGAGGTGCCCATATAGACTGAGGATAAAGTAATTCTGCTTCACCAAATTTTTTTCCAGCGTAAATTACATCACCTCTCTCAAATTCCTCCATTGCTTGATTATAAACTTCTATCATTTGAGCATCTAAACCTTTTTCCTTTAAAACGTTTTCTGGTTTTTCTTCTTTTGAGCATGCAACAACTAATACAAAAATTATGATATAAGTTAATTTTACAGCTGAACTCATTAGTCTGTTTTAACAGATTAATTTAAAAATTCTAACTTTTAAGCTATTGATTTTAGATTTTGGTAATTAGCAAACGAATGTGGCAATTGTTTACCTTTAATTTCAATTAAGGAATAATTTGATTTGTCTTCAAACACTTTTCTTAACAACTGATTTGTTAATTTATGTCCTCCTTGTGAACATCTTAATGATCCAATAATTTTATAGCCTGACAAAAAGAGATCGCCCATACAATCAAGTATTTTATGATTAACAAATTCTAACTTATTTCTCAAACCACCCTCATTAAGAATTTTGTTATTTTTTATTACTATTGCATTTTTTAGACTTCCACCTTTTCCAAGATTAAGTTTTTTTAATTTTTCAATATCTTCAAATAAACAAAATGTTCTTGAATTTAAAATATCATTTAACTCATCTTCAAATACATTTATTTTATTTTTTTGTATTCCTATCACTTGATTTTTGTATTTTATTTCAAAATTAATATCTCCGCTTACATTTGATTTTTTTAATGAGATAAATTTTTCCCCATCTTCGATTTCAATATCTTTATTAATTTTTATAATTTTTATTGGTTGATCACTTATTTTTAAGCCAACATTTTTTATACTTTCAACAAATTGTTTTGCTGATCCATCTAATATTGGCACTTCTTGTGAATTTATTTCTATAACTGCATTATCTATACCAATAGCATATAGTGCACCCATTAAATGTTCAATTGTTGAAACTTTTACTCCATGCTCATTAGAAATAGTTGTACATAATGTTGTATCAGTTACGTTATAATAATTTGGGTATACAATATTGTTCTTAGCTATATCTATACGCTTAAAAAAAATTCCAGTATTTGGAAGTCCTGGTAGGATATTTAATTTTACATATTCACCAGAATGAATACCAACTCCTTCAAAAGATATTTTTTTTGCAATTGTTTTTTGATTTAAAACTGACACGGTTTCAATATATATTTTTGAAACCTTGAGAAATAATCAATAAATATTACAAGAAAATACAATCATTTTCCAAAAAAGTTAAAGAATCTCTCAAATATACCCTGATTTTTTTTTGTTTTTTTTGGTAATTCATAATTATTCATATAATAAATTAGACCTGAATTACAAATCTCACTATCTTTTTCATTATAGAAATTTATGGAATTGAATTCGAATTTGTCGTCTAAATAAAAAGAATTATTATCAAAAAGGATTGATCCACCTCCAATTAAAAATAAATCAGAATTTTTAAGATTTATTTTTTTGTATTCTAGATTTATATTTTTAAACGATAGATCAATAATTTCTTGAACTCTATATAAAATCACTCTTTTTAATGTGTCCGTTGAAATATTTTTATTTAATATTTCTTTAACAGTCATATTTTCTAAATTATAATTATTATTATAAGAAAATTCAGTTTCAGTTTTATTGAATGATTTTTTTATTTTTTCTGCGTCCTCCAGGCTTATTTTAAATATTTTTGAAATATCTTTCGTAATGTGAAAACTACCAATAGGAATGGATTTAATATATTTTAGCTTACTATTGTCATAAATTATCAATGAAGTTCTTTCCCAGCCAATCTCTAAAAAACAAACCTTTGGGTTATTTAGATTTCTTAAATACGTCAATGTTTTTAAATAGCTTGCACAAAAAATATTATTTATATTTAAATTATTTTTAGCAAAATTACTTTTAATACTATTAATTAATTTTCTGGGATAGCAAATTAATTTAAAGGAAATTTTAATATTGCTAATTTCTTGATTACTTTCTGGCAAAGAATTAAATTTTTTTTTATTGATGATACAATTATTTAAAATTACATGATTAATATACAATTGGTTATAATTGATTTCTATTAATTGATTTAATTCTAATAATAGAGTTTCATAGACCTGAGAAATTTTTGATTTCTTTTCTAAATTTTTATTTAAACATAAGTCAATGACAAACATTTGCTTTGAGTCTAAAATGACTATTAAATCTTCAATGTGAGATGAAATTTTTTTTTCTGCTTTTTTTATAATATTTGTTAAAACATTAAGATGATCTAAATTTCTTTCATTTAATAAATTGGTATAAGTTTCAGAAAATTTTTCAATTAATTCACTATTATAAATAGACACCCTAATATTAGAAGTTCCATAATCAACAATATTAAAAAAGGATTTTTTAGCCATGTGTTATAATTATTCTATTTAACAATCTTAGGTCAATTATAGAATTTTTTTTAATTTTTTTTTCTTTTTGAAATTTATTAAATAATTTTATGGCATCATCAATATTTTGATTAGGTAGCTTAATTATAAGATTATTTTTAAAATATAAGTCCCATCTTTTATTTTTGTGAAAATAATATTTTTTTATAGAATCGATATCTATATTGTTTTGATTGAGTGCTGATTTTAAGTAAAAAAATTCCTTAATCTCAAATTTACCAAAAATAGAAGGTAAATTTTTTTCTGAAATAATATTATTTGATAAAATAAAATTTCCATTTTCACCTAAATAATATTCTTTATTATCAAGATATGTTAATGCAATTAATTGAGTTTTTTTTACTGCAACAATTATTGATGATGGGTATTTTTTTGAAATAATAATATTTTCTAAAAAATTTAAATCTTTCAATTTTTCAAAAAGTTGTTTTTTCTTAATAGAAAAAATATTTTGATTATTAATAAAATTCAATTCAGATAAAATCTTTTTTTCTATTTCAATATCCTCTGTTTTAATAATTAATGCCTCTATTAAAAAAATTTTTTTAATATTACTAAGTAAATTTTTGTTGATTATCGTAGATAAAAATAAAAATGAAAAAACATAAAAATAAATTTTTTTTTTACTTACTAATTGAAGCATCCTGCAAAATGATTTCTATTAATTTTTTAAAAGATATTCCATTAAATTTTGCAATCTCTGGCACAAGTGATAATGATGTCATACCTGGTTGAGTATTTGTCTCTAATAAATAAAATTTATTATTAAAAAATCTAAAATCGGATCTTGTTACTCCTCGACACTTTAACAACTTATGGGCTTGTAGTGCTACTTTACTCACATGGTTAAGTTGCTTTGAAGTTATGTTTACAGGTATTATGTGTTTTGTTTTAGCTTTTGGATTATATTTTGCCTCATAATCGTAGAATTTTCTCTTAGGTTTTAATTCAATAGCGCCCAGTATATTTCCTGATAAAATAGCAACCTGTATCTCTCTACCTGCAATATATTTTTCTATTAGTACTTCGCCATATTCTTTAAGTTTAGACAAATTTTTAAAAAGATTCTTTTTATTACAAATGTAAACATTTACACTGGATCCTTCATTTAAAGGCTTTATTACAACTGGAAAACTCAACTCTCTTTCAAATTTTATGATAAGTTTTTTTTTATTGATTTTTTTATTAAAGGAAAACTTAATAAATCTTGGCGTTAAAATTCTATTTTTTATAAATATTTTTTTTGATAATTCTTTATCTATTGCTAGTGAAGAAGATAATACACCTGAATGTGTGTACTTAATTTTCTCAGACTCTAAAATTGCTTGAATATAACCATCTTCACCATATCTACCGTGTAATAAATTTAAAACAATATCTGGTGTAAATTTTCTTAAATTTTTTATTAAATTTCCATTTGGCTCTTGGATTTTTAATTTATATTTTTTATTTTTTAATAGCTCCGAATAAACACTTTTTGCTGTTTCTAAACTAATTTCTCTCTCATTTGAATATCCACCAGCCAATAAAAGAATTTTTTTCACTACTCTACAATTTTAATTTCTAAATTCATATTTATACCCGTTTTATCTTTAACTTTTTTTTTTACAAAATTTATTAATGAATTCATTTCATCAAATGATGCATTATTTTTATTAACAAAAAAATTTGAATGTTTTTTAGATATACAGGCATCTCCAAAATTTATGTTTTCTGGCACTGATTGTTTTATAAGTTCCCAAGCTTTTTTTGTTGTTTGATCGATTGGATTTTTAAAAGTACTTCCTCCAGTCTTAATTTTTGAAGGTTGAGAGTTATTTTTTTTTATAGCTAATTCTTCCATCAAATTTTTTATTTTATTTTTGTTTGATAAATTACCTTTAAATGTGGCACTTAAAAAAATTAAATTTTCATTTAATTCTATATTTCTATATTTAAATTTAATTTTATTTGATGGTATAACTTTAATATTACCATTTGCATCAATACATTGAAGTGAAATTAATTTATCCTTAAATTCTGTTCCAAAACAACCTGAGTTCATTTGAAGACCACCACCGACTGAACCAGGAATACAGTACATAAATTCAAAACCACTTATTCCATTTTCAAATGCATATTCTGAAAGTTTTTTTTGTGAGCAAGCTGAGCCTGCTATTATAGTATCTGGTTTTAGTTTTGATAATGTATTGAAATTATTGCTTAATTTGATTATAGCACCTTCATAAATATTATCTCTAAATAATACATTTGAACCCATTCCTAATATAAACATTTTCCCTCTATTATTGTATAATTTTAGGAATTCTTTTAATTCTGTAAGATTTTTTGGTTTGAAAAAGATTTTTGACTTTCCACCAATATTAAACCAATTAAATTTTTTGATATCAATATTAAAAAATATATCTGAATTAAATTTATTTTTAAAATCTTCAATATCTTTTAATTCCATATTAATTAAGATTTCTTACCCAATTGGTTATAGACCCAGCGCCCATTGCAATAAAAATTTTATTTCCAAAAGCTATATTTTTGATAATTTTTTTTAAATCTATTTCATTTTTAAGCATTATCAAATTCACTTTGGAGTTTATTGCAATTAATTTTGCGAATGAATTATATGAAAATCCTAATTTTACATTCTCACTCGCCTTATAAATTGGGCAAAGTAAAATTGTATTTGCATTTTTAAAACATTTGGAAAATTCAATTTTTAAATTTTTTACTCTTGAAATTCTGTGTGGTTGAAAAATACAAACTATCTCCTCTTTATTGTACACTTTGCTAACACCATCTAATACAGATGAAATTTCAGTTGGATGATGAGCGTAATCATCAAAAAATGGTACTTTATTAATTTCAAATAAGAAATTAAATCTTCTCTGGACTCCATTGAAGTTTTTTAGACCTAATTTTATTATTTTATCTGATACACCAATTGAAAATGCAACTGCTAATGCAGATGTTGCGTTCTTTATATTGTGCAAGCCTAACAAAGGAATATAAATATTTTTTATAATTTTCGTCTTTCCTGGTATTTTAATTTTCACATTAAATTTTGAATAAGTCTTATTCTGAAATATATTGAAAATATGAAAATTTGATTTCTTGTTTACACCAAACGTGTAATAATTATTATTTTTAAGTTTTGGTAAAATATTTTTTATATTTTTATCATCTAAAGACAAAAAAGCCTTCCCAAATGAAGGTGTTTTATCAATAAATTCTATGAATTTGTTTTTTAAATTTTTCATAGTTTTGTAATAATCCAAGTGTTCATTATCAATATTGGTTATTATTGAATAATTAAAAGGTATTTGTAGAAAACTTCCATCTGACTCATCGGACTCGACAAGACTCCAGTCACTTTTCCCTAATTTAGCTGAACTTCCTATCGAATTCAAAACACCTCCATTTATTATAGTAGGATCTAGTTTTGCGTAATTTAAAATATTTGACAAAATTGATGTTGTTGTTGTTTTGCCATGTGATCCTGTCACAACAATATTTTTCATTAAAGAAACTATATGACCTAATAATTCTCCTCGTTTGTATATAGGCAAGTTTAATTTTTTAGCGTGCTTATATTCTGGATTAGATTTTTTTATAGCTGATGAAATAACTAACACGGTACAATTTTTTATATTTTTCTTACTATGCTTTAAATAAATAGGAATTTTTCTTTTTCTCAGTAAATTAAGATTTTTGTTATCAGATATATCACTTCCTTGTATTTTAAATCCTAAACTATCCATAATTAAAGCCAAACCACTCATTCCAATACCACCAATTCCTACAAAGTGAATTAGTTCAGTTTTTCCAATATTAATTTTCATCTATAATTTCTATAATGTTATTATTTATATTATTCCAAGTATTTTTTTTAGTAATTTTCTCAAGATTTTTAATTTTTTCATTGTAATCTTGATTATTGTTAAATATTTCAAAAATCATTTTTATAAATTTATCGGTCTCAAATTTGCTCTGGTTTATTAACCAACAACAATTTTTTTTATAATAATATTCAGAATTATAGAATTGATGATTATCTTTTGCAGACGGGAGAGGTATAGATACAAATGGTATATTTAAGAATGAAAGTTCACTTAATGTACTTGCTCCTCCTCTTGTGATTGCTAAATCTATCCCATTGTAAAGTTCATAACTATCATTAGTAAATTCAATAAATTTATAATTTATATTTGAATTGTCATATTTGCTTTTTATAGAGAGTAAATTATTGTTATTTGAAATCTGTTGAGTCACCTCTAGTTCATGTTTTTTTGAAATTTCAATAATTAAATTTGTAATATTTGAATCAAAAAATGAAGCACCTTGGCTTCCCCCAATAATAAGAATTTTTTTTATTTTTTTTTCTAGATTAATTGAATTTTTTTTTAAATCATATATTTCCTTTTTTAAAATAGGTTCAACTATAATTTTTTTAGAGTTATATTTTACTGGAAAATTTTTTACATGTTTATCATAACAAATTATTTTAGTTGAAAATTTAAGAGCAAACCGGTTAGATCTACCTAAAACACTATTAGGTTCAAACAAGAAAATTTTTTTTTTTAATATAAATGCAGCTAAACAAAATGGAAATGTCATATATCCACCTGTACTAATTAAAATATTTATTTTGTTTTTTTTTATAAAACTAATAGATTTAAAAACATTTAAAAAATATTTAAAAATATTTATCGGGAGTAAATAAGGGTTTAAAAATAAATTAGGTACATCGATTAATTCATATTTAAACTTTTTGCTATTTATAAATTTACTTCCTCTTAAATCAGATACTATATTTACAGAAAATTTATTTTTCAAATGCTCATACAAAGTAGTTGATGGAACGACATGACCACCAGATCCACCCGTAACTATAAGTATATTTTTCATGCTAATTTAATTTTCTTTTCGTAAGATTTAATATTATTCCAGTTAAAATTGATGTTCCAACTATCGAGGAACCACC
>MDTE01070991.1_pt1 | contig 12578 bp, 14 predicted proteins | sample 811231 | NCBI WGS metagenome assembly MDTE01 (sample SAMN05326651, study PRJNA326480) | marine metagenome | isolation source: seawater | place: Indian Ocean: Red Sea | collected 2010
GTCCCGAGTCATGTTTCCTGATAGCGCTTTGTCTATAGCAGTACGTAAACGCGGATTGCTAGCGGGATCCGCACCACCACTTCGTGATGCTACGGTTATTTCACGTATTAGCTTAGTAAATAATTTCCCTCGCTTAGCATCTTGAGCAGCCTTACGAAAACGAATGTTTGCCCATTTGCTGTGTCCAGCCATGTCTCCTCCAAGATAGAAATAGCTTTAGTCTCTTTTGATCACAACTTTTAGATCCGGTTAATAGCAGACTACTTTGTCCAAGACTGAACTCCCTCTGTAATGGCTCCCAAAATCCAAGAACTCACTATCGCTTATTAGCTAGCACCCAAGACTTTCCCCAAAATGATTACTGAGGTGCTTCCCAATTTTACACCAGTTTTTTGACGCATTTACCTTCTTTTGCAAAAGCTTTTGGACAGGAACAAGAACTCACGATCCTATCGTAGGTTATGGTCGTTAACTCAGCAAAATATCGTTAAACGGTATAAATATAATTACGTTCACCAACTGAGCCTGTTTATATGAGAGCGCACCGTGGCGTACACACCTCAATTCAATCTAATTTGAATGCTCTACCGATGCAGAAATTGATCGTCGAATAATACTTAGCTCATCAAGCTGACTAGACTCGATGACGCTAGGTGCGCCAGTCATTAGACAAGCTGATTTTTGGGTTTTAGGAAATGCAACAACTTCTCGGATTGACATCTCTCTGGCCATCATAGAGACAATTCTATCTAAGCCAAATGCTATTCCACCGTGAGGGGGGGTACCGTAGCGAAGCGCTTCCAACAAGAATCCAAATTTATTTGTTGATTCATCTTTACTGATGCCTAAAGTTTCAAATACACGTTCCTGTAAATCAGCATTATGAATACGAATAGAGCCACCCCCAATTTCTGTGCCATTTAGCACCATATCATAGGCTCTTGCTATAACTGCGCCTGGTTTTTCTGCTAAGAGTTCGATATCTGACTGCCTCGGCGACGTAAACGGATGATGAACCGAGTCCCAAGCCTTTGTTTGCTGATTCCACTGAAACAATGGGAAATCAATTATCCAAAGTGGGCACCACTCCTCACTCACCCATCCCAGATCATGCCCAAGGCGGACCCGTAAAGCACCCAGTGAGTCATTTACAACCGATGCCGTATCAGCGCCGAAAAATATCAAATCTCCATCCACAGCTTGTGTCCGCGCAATAAGAAGTGTAATTACATCATCAGTCAAAAACTTTAGGATTGGCGACTGCAAACCGTCACGACCACTAGATACTGAATTAACCTTTATGTAGGCCAGCCCCGCCGCTCCATATTGTCGAACATAATCAGTATATTTGTCGATCTGCTGGCGGGTTAATGCACCGCCATCAGGTATTCGAAGAGCGACTACTCGTGACCCAGGCTTCTGCGCTGGTTCAGAAAAGACCTTAAACTCAACCTCTTTCATTAAGTCAGCTATTTCAATTAACTCGAAGGGGATTCGAAGATCTGGCCTATCGGTACCAAATCTCGACATAGCATCTGAAAAAGAGATTACAGGGAATGGACGAGGCAGAACTACTTCAAGAGCCTCCTCAAATAGCCCATGAATCATATGTTCAGAAATCTCGATAACCTCCTGCTCATCAGTAAATGAAATCTCCATATCGAGCTGTGTAAATTCTGGCTGACGATCTGACCGAAGGTCTTCGTCTCGGAAGCATCGAGCAATCTGATAATAGCGCTCAAAACCTCCTATCATCAGTAGCTGTTTAAAAAGTTGGGGTGATTGAGGCAATGCAAAAAATGAATCAGGATATATCCGACTTGGAACTAAGTAGTCTCTTGCCCCTTCCGGTGTTGATTTGGTCAACATTGGTGTTTCTATATCGATGAAATCTCTTGATTCGAGAAACCTCCTCAAACAAGACACAGCCTTATGCCGAAGTCTTAAGTTGCTCTGCATACGATCAGAACGAAGATCCAAATATCGATAACGCAGACGAACTGCTTCAGACACATCCTCGTCTTCTAACTGGAATGGAAGCGGATCACTAGAATTGAGCACTTTAAGGCGTGTACCAACGACCTCAATCTCGCCGGTAACCATTTTTGGATTAGTTGTGCCATCTGGTCGTAGACGCACCACGCCTTCGATAAACAAAACATACTCATTACGCAATAATTCTGCCTCACGAAATACATCACCATTTTCAGGATCTACTACGATCTGAACTCTTCCTGAACGATCTCTTAGGTCTAGAAAAATCACACCTCCATGATCCCGACGCCTATGCACCCAGCCATACAATCCGACAGCCTGCCCAACAGCACTACGATCAAGCTCTGCACAAAGATGCGTACGCATATAGCAACCTATACTAGCCCCGGACTTCCCGGGCATAAAATAATATCAATAATTGCTATTCTACTCACTGCTAGTTGACGCCCCACTTTTTGATTTGGCTGGGCCTTTAGCACCAGTCTTAGTCTTAGCCTTCGAATCATTTGTGCCCTTAGTATCGGCGGTAGTATCGGCGGTCGATTTATCTGCTTTCGAACCTGAGCCAGTATCAGGTGCAGCACCCTGAGTCTCCTGTCCAGAATCCTTGCTATCAGAAACTTGTGATTTATCAGAAGTCTTCGGATCTTTATTAGAACCTTTCTCTTGATTCTTGAAATCTGTCTCATACCAACCGGCACCCTTAAGGCGAAAAGCCACAGCTGAGACCTGCTTACGCAAGGTCGCTTCGCCACATTCTGGACAATAAATAAGTGGCTCTTCAGACAATTTTTGTAATGCTTCGAGGTGGTGATTACACTGTCCACACTCATATTCGTATATTGGCATATATCATGCACTCCAACTTTAATATCGTTACATAGGCCTAACCGCGCCAATTCTGGTCGCAACCAATTATAACCTGAAGCTCTACAAACGCTGACCCTTCATAGATTATTTATCGGCAAAAGTGATACCGAAACAATGGATTAGGCTGGCCCCTTTGCTCTAGCAGAACGTCTGCCAGTTCGAAGCCATGATGAGCTTATATCATAATCTATTAATAGGGGTGCGTGGTCCGAAAACCGTTGCTCTAAATAGATAGATGCCTGGCAGCTACGCTTTGCTAGTCGAGGAGTACCAATCTGATAATCAATCCTCCAGCCAACATTCTTAGCCCATGACTGCCCTCGATTTGACCACCAAGTATATTGATCAGTCCGTGAATCCAGATTTCGGAAAATATCAACGAAACCGATGTCATCGAAGAGCCAGTCAAGCCAGGACCGTTCATCTGCTAGGAATCCTGAATTCTTCTGATTTGCGCGCCAATTTTTTAGATCGATCTCTTTATGCGCAATATTTATATCACCACAGATGAGATACTCTCTACCATCGTTAGCAAACTGCTCGAGAACTGGTTTCATTCGCCCCATGATGTCATACTTGAACCGCTGTCTCAGATCTCCGCTGGTACCAGAGGGCATATACAATGACAAAATGCTTAATCTGCCAAAATCGATACGCAAGACGCGACCCTCAAGGTCAAAGTCTTTCCATCCAAACCCTTCGTAAACGCGTAGCGGCTTCAATCTGCTATAAATCGCGACTCCACTATAACCTTTACGCACAGCATCAACATAATAGCAGTGGTAGCCATGCGGAAAAAATATATCGCTGCTTCGTTGATCTGGCTGAATCCGCGTTTCTTGCATGCACACAACATCTGCATTTTGTTGTGATAGCCATTCGAAAAATCCTTTGCGACCAGCAGCCCGTATACCATTAACATTGAGGGTTATGACTCGCATATTCATCAAAATCTCATGGCTTAGATCATGAAACACCAAATTGAATCAAACTGGGAACACGAATTCTTAGAGTTCGCAATCTCCAGTGGCGCTCTTCGTTTCGGTGAGTTTAACCTCAAATCTGGCAGATTAAGTCCATATTTCTTCAATACCGGACTTTTTAATAATGGCGCGCTGCTTTCAATTCTGTCACGATTTTACGCAAAGATGTTAAACACCGTGGAACAACAGCCATTTATGCTATTCGGGCCAGCCTACAAGGGGATTCCGTTAGTTGCGACCGTTGCAACCGCACTAGCTGAAGAGTATAACCGAGTAGTTCCATTCGCGTTTAATCGAAAAGAAATAAAGGATCATGGCGAAGGTGGTCTCATTATTGGCGCGAAACTAACTGGTCGCGTAGTGATCGTAGATGATGTGGTAACAGCAGGGACCTCAGCAACTCAGGCCGCAGAATTAATAACCGCAGCGGGTGCAACCCCTGTGGCTCTCGCCATAGCTTTGGACAGAGAAGAAAAGGGAATATCTGATGTGACTGTTACGGATGAGATTCGTAATAGATTAGATATTGACGTGCATTCAATCGCCAAATTCTCGAGTCTGATTAAGCACCTTCGCGAAATTCCCCTGCTCTCTGATAATGTTCCATTGCTAGAAGCCTATCATGCACTCTATGGCGCCTCTCAGAGCTAGTAAAATGATAGTATCTTCAGCCCCATCCGTACGAATTTATGCCTGACCCTGCCTCGACTTTGAACAAATTTCTGGTTGGTGGTGCTGTGCGTGACAAACTATTAGGTAAACCAACAGAAGATCGGGATTGGGTCGTAATTGGAACAACATCAGAAGCATTGAGAACACTTGGCTTTAAGCAAGTGGGTAAGGATTTTCCTGTTTTTTTGCACCCCGTAACGCATGAAGAATATGCTCTAGCTAGAAGAGAGCGTAAGGTTGCGCCCGGCTATCATGGTTTCGATATCGATACCTCGTCATCAGTCTCTCTCGAAGAAGATCTAGCTCGAAGAGATCTAACAATCAATGCGATGGCAGAAACAGTCGATGGGCAGTTAATCGATCCTTTTAATGGAGCGAGTGATCTTAAAGCACGAGTTCTCCGCCATGTCTCATCTGCCTTCTCAGAAGATCCTGTGCGAGTGCTTCGTTTGGCACGATTTGCTAGCCGATTTGCAGATCTTGGATTCACTGTCGCCGCTGAGACAGGAGTCTTAGTTTCCGAAATGGCTCAAGCAGGAGAGCTAAACACTTTGGCTCCGGAAAGAGTATGGAAAGAACTCGAACTTGCACTAGCAGAAAACCACCCAGCAACATTTTTCCAAGTGCTACGTGACAATGATGCACTGCTTCACATTCTTCCAGAGATTGATGCGCTTTTTGGCGTGCCGCAGCCAGAAAATCATCACCCCGAAGGGGATGCTGGAATACATACTATGATGGCACTCGAAGCTGCAGCGTCACTGACTAGTGACACTCGAGTCCGCTTTGCAACACTGGTTCATGACCTAGGCAAAGCGCTAACTCCAAAAAGCGAGTGGCCCAGTCATCGCAATCATGAGCGAATAGGAATACGCCAAGTAACTCAATTTTGCCAAAGATTACGAATACCACGGCGGTATTCCGAATTAGCAATTGTCGTAACAGGCAACCATTTGCTAATGCATAGGTTGCCTGAATTACGCTCAACAACAATTCTAAAATTACTAGAAGCGCTTAACGCGTTTCAGCAGCCCGAAAATATACAACTATTTGCACTAGCCTGTCAGGCAGATGCTGATGGTCGTGGCTTGAAAAAGAAACCTTATCCAGCCGCGGATTTGTTGCTGAAATATGCTAATGCAGCCCGGGCAGTCAATCTAGAAGACCTTGCGCAACGATTTCCCAATGGTAAAGCTCGATCACGCGAGGCAAGGCGGAGGCGGGTTTCGGCCATCGCTGAAGTGCGATCCATTTGGCGTGGAGCACAATAATCCATCTAATTCGCTGAAAAAACGAAAATTAATGCGGCCAGTAATATTCTATATATAACAAAAGGAAGCATTCCCACCACTTCAATCCATCTCATAAAGAGATTAATGAAAATCCATGCACTAACAAATGCGACACTTATACCAATAAGAAACAAAATCCAATCAAGATCGCTACCAACTATTAGCAATTCTATGGCTTTATAACTGCCTGCAGCTAAAATAATTGGTATAGAGAGCAAAAACGAAATGCGTGCTGCGCTACGACGACTGTGTCCGAGAGCAAGAGCTGCCGTGATAGTAATTCCAGACCTCGATGTACCAGGTATAAATGCAATCGCCTGCGCAACACCTATAATGAGCGCACTCTTTAAGTTCAACTCAGACAGATGTTTGCTTTTTGCGCCATATAGATCAGCACACATTAGAACAAGAGCAAAGACTAAGGTGGCTGCAGCGATCACAATCGGATGCCGCAAGAATGCCTCTGCAGATGGCCCGATAAGCAACCCCACTAATAAGGCCGGCAATGTGGCAACAAATATGACTAGTCCTAGTCTACTATCGGCACCTCCTGACCCCGTGGCAATCCGCCTGACGACACCCAAACCAATATTTACAAGATCATGGCGAAGGTAAATAACAATAGCAATCAAAGTGCCTACATGAACAGCCACATCAAAAGCTAAGCCTTGATCTTGCCATTTAAAGATGTACGGTAATAGTACGAGATGCCCCGAACTCGAAATTGGGAGAAACTCGGTCACCCCCTGTAAAAGAGCTAAGCTAAATGCTTGAAAGGTATTAGTCATAAGGTGTCACTTCGGTCACGCAGACTAAATCCTCGTAGAGGCCCTTCAAGACGCTTAGCCAGACCAAGAACTTTGAATGTTTGACCCATAGCGGACGGTAGTATCAATTGCCGAATTTCATGACTAGTTGTTGCGAGTTGATAAGGCTCTTTAAGATGTTCGGCAAAGTCAGTAATGCCCAGAGACAATAAGAACGCCTCTTGAGTCGAAAATCCTGCCAGCTCACAACCAGCCTCGAGACCTGCAGCGGCAAACGCTGAAAAATCGACGTGTGTCGTGATATCTTGAATACCTGGATACCACAATGGATTAGTGTGCGCTCTATGCTGGTAGTGGCACATCAAAGTCCCATTAATACGATCTGGATGATAATACTCGCGAGCAGAATACCCATAGTCAATAATTAGCATTAGACCACTGCTAAGCATCGATGAAATAGTCGCTGCCCAAGCCTGTGCTCTATCAGAGTATTCGCTAATATAACCTTCAGGCAAATCATGTATTTCAACAATTGAATCTCCACGTGCAGAACGCGCTTTGTCGCTCCAACATAAACCTAAAACCCCTCCTTTATCATAAACATAAGCCACTGTTGCATGCTGTGGTTTAGCGCGAAATAGGCTAACTGGGAAGGCATCTACAACCTCATTGGCTAACACTAGTCCAGTCCAATCCGTAGGCAAGGTCTCCAGCCATTTATATCTACTGAAATGATGTCCTGAGCGATTAGATAGGTATTGCTGCTGACGATCCTTAAGCTCTGGGCTAATCTCTAAGAAAGCATATTGTTCTGGCATAACATCCAATGTCTCAAGCTCTTCAAGCATGGCAGAAGCAAGAGCTCCTGTCCCTGGGCCCACTTCCAATATGCTGCCCCCACCGAGTTTTCGGAGTACTTCTGCTGCTTGTCGAGCCAAACATCGACCGAAAATTGAACCTAGCTCTGGCGCAGTCGTAAAATCCCCAAATTCGTTAAACTTTTGTGTTCCTGTAACGTAATATCCCAATTCAGGCTCATATAGAACGAGGTTCATATAGGTCTCAAATGGCAACATGCCATCAGCCTGCTTAATATATTGTCGAACCATGTCGGTGACTTTTGCCGAGTGGGCTATCGCTTCAACTGTAGGCTGTGGAAGATTCATAATCTATATCGTATCGTCATAATTTCATTACAACTATCGCCACACAATTAATTATTCGTTAAGCTTACCTACCATGCACTATTACCAAAGCCATGTCTAGAAGCTCAGTTGATCAAACAGCCGTCGCCATAGTAACTGGAGGGGCTCAAAGAATTGGTGCTGCTATTGTTCATGCCCTACATGAAAGCGGTATGAACATAGTTATTCATTATCGCTCTTCAGGTCATCATGCACATTCGCTTAAACGAGAACTGGACAATCTTCGACCCAACTCAGTTATGCTCTCACAAGGTGATCTTTGCGATCATCAGATAATCGAAAATCTTACTAGTCAGACAATTAAGCATTTTGGTCGACTTGACCTTCTGGTCAACAATGCCTCCAATTTTTACACAACACCAATAAAGACCGCATCTACCGATGACTTTGATGATCTGATGGGTATTAATCTAAAGGCTCCTCTCTTTCTATCCAAATCTGCAGCTCCATTCCTAAAACAAACAAATGGAGCAATCATTAATATTACAGATATCTATGCTGAACGCCCCCTAAAAGACTATGCTATATATTGCGCAGCAAAAGCCGCACTCGCCTCACTCACCCGTTCACTGGCTCGCGAGTTAGCTCCCAATATCCGAGTTAATGCCATCGCGCCAGGAGCTATTCTATGGCCAGAGGATGACAGCGTTAGACTGCAACAACAAAACCAAATTATTTCTCGAACTCCTCTAGCTAGTATAGGAAAAGTCCAAGATATACAAAATGCAGTGCTGTATCTTACCAATAGTGCAAATTTTGTAACCGGACAGATACTGAGAATCGATGGCGGACGGTCCGTTACACCATAAGTCAATTCAATTTTATATGTTCAATAAGGATTAATTGTTCCAGGCTTGCGTTTAGTCTGTTCCACATATCACCGAATGTCTCACTACAGATCGGATGATTAACTAAAGGTAGTACGTCGGCCAAGGGCTTCAAGATATATGAGTGATTTGGAATCTCACGCCGTGGAATATCAATTCCTTCTGAATATCTAATACTTTGACCATAGAGTAAAAGATCGATGTCAAGACTCCTAGACCCCCTGCGATCTGCTCCAATTCCACGGCCTTGCAAGGCTTCAATGGTTCGGATTTCTTTGTAAAGCATCTCAATGTCAAGAGGTGAATTAAAAACTATTACCAGATTGTAAAAAGGTGGTCCTTCAAATCCATGGGCAGCACTCTCATAAATCGGTGAACATAATAATGGCCCAAACCTACTTCTAAGAGCAGTTACAGCGGCTCTTATATTCATTTCTCGGTCCAAGTTACTCCCTACACCCACAGCAACACGAGCCATAACTGTTATTTGAACCGTTCAATAATCACACCAACATCTCCTGCTCCAGTTACAGCGCCATGCTTGTTAAGCCGAACCTTACACCACTCTGCTCTAAATTCATTCAATAATATTTTTGCGACACCTTCTGCTAGAGTCTCTAATAAGTTAGCCTTTGCTTCTTGTATATAGCTCGTTATTCTTTTGGCTACTTCTCTATAACTAACAGTATCAGCGATTGCTCCACTAGCAGCAGCGACCTGAGTATCGAATCCAATTTCAACGTCACAGATCAGGATCTGTGTAATGCGGCGCTCCCATTGCCACACTCCAATAACACATTCCACCCTGAGATCTTTTAAGAAAATTATATCCATAATTGCCGCTATCGAATCTGATGTTACGATCAGTTTATACTTCAACCTAGATATCTTATGCTAGTCTTTCATCATGCTTTACTTAATCTTAATCATTATTGGATATTTAATCGGATCGTTATCGAGCGCTGTTATTGTCTCTAAAATACTTATGCTACCAGATCCCAGGAATTTAGGCTCTGGCAACCCTGGAACAACAAATGTTCTGCGACTTGGCAATAAATTGGGTGCTGCTTTAACTTTGGTCGGAGACACTGGTAAGGCTCTAGTGCCTATCTTGATCGTAAAATTCTACATCACCAGCAACTCATTAGCCATTACGCTAATGGCAATCAGCATTGCTCTAGGACATATATACCCGCTCTACTTTAACTTTAAAGGAGGAAAAGGTGTTGCTACATCTCTCGGTATATTCTTAGTTATCAGTCCAATAATTGCAGGGTTACAGATCATAACGTGGCTTGTTTTTATGCTACTGTTTAGATATTCCTCTCTATCGGCCATCGCCGCTGCATTACTAACGCCATTATATTTGTGGGCATTGGGTAGTGAACCAGTGTACATAGCTCTAGGTAGCATTTTGTCAGTCCTCATATTAGCGCGCCACCATCGGAATATAAAGCGATTAATTAAGAAAACAGAAACAAGGTTCAGTTTCAAACGGTAGATTATTTGGCTCAGTTGATTGGCGGTAGATCTGATATGCTCCATCTAGGCCTCGCGACAAAAGGTAAACTATCTTTTTGGCCAGATGCAAGTCGGACCCAACCAGCATAAGCAATCATCGCGCCGTTATCAGTACAAAATTCTGGTCGGGGATAATAGACAGTAAACATCCCATTATCCCCCGCGTTAGTAAGTCGTTTGCGTAACTCTAAATTGGCCCCCACGCCGCCAGCAACAACAAGACGCCTGCGCCCTTTTTGTTTTAAGGCGCGTATACATTTGATTGCAAGTGTATCTATCGCCGCATCTTGAAAAGCCCAAGCTATATCAGCTGTGGTTTGACTATCCAAGAGAGTATGTTCGGCTATGTTACGCACATGTGTTTTTAACCCACTAAAGCTAAAATCAAGACCGGGTCTATTGGTCATAGGACGTGGAAAATTGTAACGATCTGGTGTGCCACTTCTCGCTGCGTCTGCGATAGCGGGACCTCCGGGATAATCTAACCCTAATACTTTTGCAGTTTTATCAAAGGCTTCGCCTACAGCATCGTCTAATGTTGTGCCGAGAATCTCATAAGAACCAATTCCGAGAACATCCACTAACAACGAATGCCCACCAGAGACCAATAATGCGATAAACGGAAAATCCGGCTTATTCGTCTCTAGCATAGGAGATAAAAGATGGCCTTCCATATGATGGATACCTGCCGCGGGTAACTGCCACCCAAATGCTAAGCTCCTACCCAACGATACACCGACAAGAAGAGCGCCCATAAGTCCAGGTCCAGCTGTATAAGCAACTCCATCAATTCTTGGATCACCCGCGTCAGCTAACGTCGCTGTGATTAAAGGCATAAGAACACGAATATGATCACGTGCAGCAAGCTCCGGCACAACACCCCCATAATCACGGTGAATTTCCACCTGAGAGGCTAATTTGTGCACAAGCAAGCCCTTCTCAGCGTCATAGACGCCTACTCCGGTGTCATCACACGACGTTTCAATACCAAGAACTCTCAAAAATAGACCTGTTCTGCAGATGCAATATTTGGCAAAAATGCCGGGTATATCAGAAAAACATAGCCACGGTCAATGCTGATCTGGAGTGTGGCCTGCTCCGAGTTAATTTGCATAAACGCTAGATAAACGCTAGGGACATGTACTTCTTGCCCATAACGGGCTAGAATGCGCGACCCTTGCACTGTACCCAATAATAAGGAGGGTTGACAATTAGATGCCTAGCGTGAAGGTCCGCCAGGACGAACCTTTCGATGTAATTTTGAGACGCTTTCGCCGCGCGTGTGAAAAAGCTGGCGTCTTCACAGAATCTCGCCGACGAGAATTCTATGAAAAACCAACAACAGTCCGGAAACGAGCTGGTGCAGCTGCAGTGAAGCGTGAAAAAAAACGAGCTGCTCGGCAGGACCCCCGCCGATCTAGAGCGTACTGACTTTCCCGAATTGGGTGCCTAGTAGCAATGCCCTTGCGTGAAACTATAGCCGCTGACATGACTGAGGCTATGCGTGCGCAAGATCGCGCTCGTCTCCAAGCCGTCCGACTTCTGAGGGCTGCTATACAGCGACGAGAGGTTGATGAAAAGCAAAGCCTTAACGACACAGAAGTATTGGTTGTTATACAGAGAATGATTAAACAATGTAATGACTCCATAGACCAATTTACAAGCGGCAATCGTAATGATCTAGTCGAAAAAGAGATGGTTATGCTCGACGTACTAACAAAATATCTCCCTCAACCACTTAATGAAGAAGAAACGTTGAACATAATTTCTGAAGCAATAATGGAAACGAGGGCAGAATCCATACGCGATATGGGTCCAGTTATGAGCTGGCTAAAGCCTAAACTTCAAGGAAAGGCGGATATGGCTTTCGTAAGTAAAGCTGTCAGGGAAAAACTTAATTGAGCAGCTGATAATCTTGCACGGAAAGCACCCTGAGCCATCCGTTAACTATCATATTATTTTATCGGCTTCTCGACAGGTAGGCCAGATATAATGCATTTGTAAGCAACAACAATGCTACGGCCTGGTGTGCTACTGCAATCACGATTGGAACGTGTAGTAATAGTGCTGCTAAACCAAGAGCACCTTGAGTAGTACCTATCAGTACTAGAAACGCCAGCGCTACCCGATGAGGCTTCAGAGCAATATCATTCCAACCACGAACGGCGCAAATCCATAATATTAGGTAGGTAATAATGCCAATGTAACGATGATTAAACTGCACAGCGAGAACATTTTCGAATAAATTACGCCACCAAGGAGCTAGAGTAAAATATCCTGGCGGTAGAAATTCACCCGACATTAATGGGAATGTGTTAAAAGCGTGCCCCGCTTTAAGGCCTGCGACGAAGCCACCCGACAGCAATGTAATCAGTATTACGATAACGACACCAACCATTAAACCAACAACTTGTGACTTGGCCCTTGACTCTCTAGCTGGAACCAA
>MDTE01174711.1_pt1 | contig 12577 bp, 9 predicted proteins | sample 811231 | NCBI WGS metagenome assembly MDTE01 (sample SAMN05326651, study PRJNA326480) | marine metagenome | isolation source: seawater | place: Indian Ocean: Red Sea | collected 2010
ATCAAGGTTTGTTACTGCACCTTCAAGCTTCACATGGAAAGCATCCATTGTGAATGATAAGCCTTCAGATACATCCCAAACAAAACCTAAGTAATAATTTTCTCCGGATTCCTCTTCTAAAGCTTTATTTCCTTGGAATCTTCCTTTTATTGTGGATGAATTATCACATGCTTGGAAAGTAGGTACTCCAGTTGCAAAACACTGATAATAGTCAGTCACACTTGTGAAATATGAACTACTTCCAGCATAAACATAATGCATATCAGGAGCTCTAAAACTTTCACTAGCTCCGCCTCTTAATAAGAAATCGTCATTTGGTCTATATGCAAAATTAAGCATAGCGGATTGTCTTCTTCCAACAGCACTTGATTCATCATCATATTCATCAGATCTAATAGCTGCTGTTAATTCCAATTTTGGTAATACAGGAAGTAAAAACTCAAAACCAACTGAAGATCTACTTCTGTCACCACCACCTTGTCTTGCTGAACCATTAATAAAAATTACTGCTCCAGGAACTTCGTTATCAGAATCAACTCTCCTTTGATCGGGTTTTAATAAGTAATCCTGTTCATGATATTCAAGAACTGCTGCAAAACCAATTGGTCCACCCGGTAATTGAAAGTCAAGTTCACCAGAAACTTGATAGTCAATAGATGTAGATGAAGTTTCAGCACCAGTCACTTCTGGTGCATTAAAAGCACCTACGGCACTATCAGGAATTGGAGAAAATGCTCTATCCCATGCCAAACATGCTGAATACGTAGAACCCGTTAATGGGTCTACAATGGTGTCAACCCCACAAGGATGGTTTTGTGCAGCTGCAGTATTCATAAATGAATAATAATAGTTTGCATATGATAAATACGTTGCGCTACCAAATGCATATGCAGCGTTATAATATAAATCCCCTCTCCATTTATAGAAATCGGTAATATCTGTTGTGTCTCCTCTATCAGCACCAGTCACCCAGTCATAAACAGCTGTAGTTAAAGGTGATGACTCATACACTGAGTTATATTCAGTTGTGCTAAGGCCAGCTTGCCATTCAAATCCATTGTCATAAACACCATTAAGACCAACAAATAGATCTGTAACATCCTCGGTATAATTTGACTCTCTTCTTGAATTTGGACCAGCCATTCCACCTAATGTTCTGGTATATCTGTATCTACCAAAGTCATTAGTACCAATCAATCCACCAAAACCGCTGTCTTGTCTTGTGGTATGAGGAGTTGCAGTCCAAACATCTGACATTCTGAACCATCTTGAAAATGAATTTAAGAAAGACTCAGATTCATAATAAAAAGCACGAGCATTTAACGTAATGCCGTTATCGAAATTATAGTTATAAGTACCCATCAGAGTATATTCATCTCTTTCATTTACAAGAGTTTCCATATCATCAGAATAGTCCTGGACACAATATGAGCCTGGATATGAATATGGAGGTGATGTATAACCGTAATCAGCTTTATTCCATTTAAACCCTACAGGATAAATATCAGAACATGAGTATCCATTTGCATCGTAGGCATCAAAACCATATTCACCATAACCTCTTGGTGTAGAGTCATAACCTGAAATACTTTGTAATGACATTAGGTAATTGGCAAAAACCGCATCCGATCTATACTGGGGATCACTTGGATCAGACCATATTGGATTATCTTCCCAACTATCAAAGTCTTCTCTATCTTTGTAATACATTGGATCAATGTGATACATGTTTGCGCCTAATGTCCAACTATGATTTCCAGAGAAACCTCCAGTTGTAAAAGTTAAATCAAATATGTTGTCATTACCATGCTCTGTTTCACCTGCAAAAAATTCTACTTCAGAGTATTCTTTTCCGCTGGTAGTAATTATATTTACTACTCCTGTTACAGCATCCGAACCATAAATAGCAGATGATCCAGATGTTAGAATTTCTATTCTATCAATCAGGCCTGCTGGAATAGTTCCAGTATTAACAAAGTTTGATGAATTGTTATAAGGGAATGGGTAGTCAGCCATTCTTCGCCCATTTACTAAGACAAGCACTCTACCTGGACCAAATCTTCTTAAATCTAGCTCATTTGCATTTGGTGTAAATGTATTAACAAGTGACTCATTTTGAGTTGCAGCGTTAGCAATTGGAAGACTTTGTAAAGCTTCAGTTAAATTTCTATAACCATTATCTTTCATGTCTTGCTTAGTGATAACAATTAATGGAGTTGCTCCTTCGACAGCACTTCTTTTAATTCTTGAACCAGTCACTGTTACTTTTTCAAGAGTAACTACACCGTCTTCAGATTCAGAAGATTCTCCTTCATCAGATGATTCACTTTCAGAAGGAGCTGGAGCTGATTCTACAGTCTCTTCAACAGCTTCTTCTGGCTCTTCAGATACAACAACATCTCCTGGATTATCAGCAATCACAAGAAAAGAAAATGTAAATAAAGAGAATAAAAATAAGTTTTTAATTTCTTTAATCATAAATATCCCCGTAAAATTACGTATTACATTGTTAAATTACTATATTTTATTGAAAAAACCTAGAATTTTTTTGATTTTTTTAATGAATTGTATATAAATATTGAACGTAAATTAATTATATAAAAAGACATATTTATGATGAAAAAATCATCAAAAATTATATTTCTTGTGTAATAATTGTTTTTTTCAACAATTACAACTAACTAGGTAAATTTATATTATGAAAAAGATCTCACAAAGCTTATTTTTTATTTTATTTTTAACTTTTAGCTTTGCTATGAAAGCTGATGGATTAATACCAAAAGAACATTTTGCGTGTATTTCAAATTTTAATTCTATGCAGATGTCTCCAAATGGAGATTATATTGCAATTGTAAGCCCTCCTAGAGATGATAAGTGTGATATTGAACCAGATTTACAAAAATATGTTGAAGACGATTATAGGGGCGGCAGATTAACTTTATATAGCACTAAAGATGGTTCAACCCGCTCACTGACATCAGGAACAGGAAATAGTAGTGTTGGAGCTGTAAGATGGGTATCTAATGATAGAATAATATTTACAACAGAACCTACTAATTCTTCAGCAAAATCAATTTCAGCATATGCCCTATGGGGAATGAATATTGATGGATCTAAGAAAAAGAGGTTATATGAATTCCAAGTTGCGCAAGGAAATATAGCAAGACCTAAATTAACAAGTCTATTGCCAGATGAACCAAACTTCGTAATGGTTAAAATTAATGAAAGAAGAGGCTCTGTAGATGATTATTATCGATTAAATATCTTTACTGGAGCAAAAAAGAAAGTTGCTCAAGGTCCTGATATTGATAGAGAAGAATGGTTGGCTAATGTAGTTGAAAAAGCAGATGGAACCCCTCTTGCTGCGGTATCTAATTTTAAAGATTCCTGGAGAATATGGAGATACCTTGAAGAAACTGATACATGGGAAATTCATTTTACAAATAAGTGCCAAACTCCTACTTTCTTTCCATTAAGTGGTTTAGAAGATAAATGGCTAGTTGCAGGACAAAATACCACAAAATATAACTCTTTTAATGAAGAAAATGATAAAAGTAAATTATTTTTATATAACCCTAATGATAGGTCATTTGAATTGTTGTACGAAGATCCTACTTATGACGTAGCAGGACCGGTGGGTGGTTGTAGACAAGCTGATGGAGGTGCTGCAATTGATGAAAAAACAAATGAATTAATCTATGTCAGCTACTATGGAGAAAAACCTGTTCGACTTTTCTTCGATGATGAAGTTCAAGCAACTAATGATATGTTAGAGGCTGCATTTCCTGATCAAACAGTTAGACCAATAACCTGGAGCAAGGATAGAAATAAAGTAGTTTTATCAGTAAGTAGTTCTGATAATCCAGGTGATTATTATTACTTTGATAAAGAAAATATGATCTTGTCTTTTTTATGGGATAGAGCTCCTTGGATTGATAGGACAAAATTATCGAAAAAGCAATCGATTAAATATACAGCTCGTGACGGACTAGTTATTCATGGTTATCTTACAATACCGGTCGGTAGTTCTGGTAAAAACATGCCTATGGTTGTTCATCCTCACGGAGGACCTAATGCTAGAGATTATGATGGTTATGAAACTTATGTTCAATTTTTAGCTAGTAGAGGTTACGTTGTATTTCAGCCAAATTTTAGAGGCTCTACAGGATATGGAGCTTACCACTATATATCAGCTAATAAACAATTCGGTAAAACTATGCAAGATGATATTACTGATGGAGTAAATTACTTAATTGGCCTAGGAATTGCTGACAAAGATAGAATTGCAATATTTGGAGGAAGTTACGGTGGATATGCAACTATGGCAGGCTTAGCCTTTACACCAGATTTATATGCAGCAGGTATCAACTTTGTTGGTGTTGTAGATTTAGAATTGTTGCAAGAAGGTTCTAATAGAAATTCTAGACGTTTTAATGGTTTTTATGATGAGTTAAGGCTTGAATGGGGTGATCCAGATGATCCAAATGACAGACAATACATAATTGAGTCATCTCCATTAAGGCAGGCAAATAATATAAAGTCTCCAGTATTGATTATTCATGGTGCACAAGACAACAATGTTAAATTAGAGCATGCTAAAAAATTAGCAAACAAACTAGACTCATTGAATAAAGAATATGAATGGTATGTTGAACCATATGAAGGGCATGGTTTTAGAGGCGAACAATCAACTTTAAATATGTTTAATAAGGTAGAAGTATTTCTAGATAAGCATTTGAATTAAAAAGCTTCTAAGGATGTTTGGCTTTTACCTAAAATTAAGCCATGAATATCATAAGTACCCTCATAGGTATTTACTGCCTCGAGATTCATACAATGTCTTATGACATGATATTCATCACTTATACCGTTACCGCCATGTATATCTCTTGACATTCTTGCAATATCTAAGCCTTTTTGACAATTGTTTCTCTTCAACAAAGAAATCATTTCAGGCTTCATTTTATTATCATCAATAAGGCGTCCCAATCTTAATACCGATTGCAATCCAAGAGTTATCTCGGTTTGCATATCAGCAAGCTTCTTTTGGACTAGTTGTTTTGATGCAAGAGGTTTGCCAAACTGTTCTCTATTAAGAGAATAGTCTAATGCAGCAGTCCAACAAAACTCAGCTGCACCCATTGCACCCCATGCAATACCATATCTAGCCATATTTAAACATGAAAAAGGTCCTTTAAAACTCTGAACCTCTGGAAGCACTTTGTCGCTTGGGACGAAGACATCCTCCATAAATATTTGACCAGTAACAGAAGCTCTTAACGCAAATTTACCTTCAATTTTTGGTGTTGATAGTCCTTTAGAATCTCTATCTAGTATAAATCCCCTCAGAACTCCCTGTTCATCTTTTGCCCAAATAATTAAAACATCTGCGATAGGAGAATTTGTAATCCATGTTTTAGAACCGTTTAAAATATAACCTCCATCTTTTGCAACTGCGTTTGTTCTCATTGATGCAGGATCAGAACCAGCATCAGATTCTGTTAATCCAAAACATCCAATTAAATCCCCTTTTGCCATTTTTGGTAAATAAAAATTCTTTTGTTCTTCTGAACCAAATTGATAGATGGCATGCATAGCTAATGAGGTTTGAACACTAAACGCTGATCTATAGCTAGAATCCACTCTCTCAATTTCTCTTGCTATTAATCCATACGATACATAATTAGTACCAGCACAATCATATCCTTTTATTGGTGCACCAAGAAAACCTAATTGAGCCATTTCTTTATAGATCGATTTATCAAAAACTTCATCTCTATTAGCCTCTATTATTCTTGGCAGAAGCTCTTTTTGACAATAGTCTCTTGCTGATTTTTGAACAATTAACTCTTCATCGGTTAATTGCTCATCAAATAGTAAAATATCTTGATCCATAATTATTATTTAAATTTTTTCGACCCTAATAATACCAAATCTTGGCATAGAGAACATAATAGAATTTTTATTTAATGTATCTTTAACAATTTCGATCATTCTATTTGAGTTACCGCAAATTATCATTAAGGGAATTTTTGACTGATACTGGTAAACAAAATCAATTACCTCGTCTGAAACATCATTATGTTTTATGCCATGGAGATCTAAATGTGTAATACCGTATTCTTCAAATACATTCATAACACTTTAAGTGTAATCAATATATAATCTTTTAGATATGGCAAAACTCCATTTCTTTTATTCAACAATGAACGCAGGTAAATCTACTGCCTTGCTTCAATCTAATCATAACTATAAAGAAAGTGGATTAGAAACAGTACTTTTTATCCCGATTGAGATTGGAGATAAATCTAATGGAAAAATAATTTCAAGAATTGGCCTTGAAGCAAATGCAATTATTGCTGACAAAGAATTCGATTTTTTTAAAGAAGTCCAATCTTTAGATAAAAGGAATTTAAGTTGTGTTTTTGTTGATGAAGCTCAATTTCTTTCAAAAAAACAAATATATAGTTTGAGTAAAATAGCTGATGAATTAAATATTCCAGTTATGTGTTATGGCATAAGAACTGATTTTCAAGGTAATTTATTTGAAGGCAGTGAAACCCTACTTGCTATAGCAGATAATTTTGTTGAGCTAAAAACAATATGTAGTGAATGCGATAAAAAAGCAACTATGGTCGTAAGACTTAATGAAAATGGAGAAATTATTCTTGAAGGTGAAAAAGTATTAATCGGTGGAAATGAAATTTACAAAACTTTATGCAGAAAACATTTTAGAAAATTAACTAAACTTATATAGATATAGATGGAATATAAAAATAAGAAATTTTTACTTAATAAAAGACCTGTTGGAATGCCAGAAGATGATTGCTGGAAATTAGAAGAGGAAAGGATTAACGCCTTAGGGAAAAATGAAATTCTTGTTGAAGTTAAATTTTTATCAATTGATCCATATATGAGAGGACGAATGAATGAAGGTGTTTCATATGCTGCACCAGCTAAAATTGGTCAACCAATGACAGGAGAAACTGTTGGAAAAATTATTCAAAGCAACTCAGATTTATATGAAGTTGGTGAACATGTTTGTGTCCACAAAGGTTGGCAAACATATATAACAACTAAAGATACAGATCCTACTATTTATAAAATTCCATCCCAAAAAATTCCTTTACCAGCTTACTTAGGTGTTGTCGGTATGCCTGGAAGAACGGCGTATTTTGGTTTTAATAAAGTTGGTAAACCAAAATTAAATGATACTATCGTAATTTCTGCGGCATCAGGGGCTGTAGGATCAGTAGTAGGACAATTAGCAAAATTAAAAGGGTGTAGGGTTATCGGCATTGCAGGTGGACCAGAAAAATGCAGTTATGTTAAAGAAGAACTAAATTTTGATGAATGTCTTGATTATAAATCGAATAGTTTTGAAGAAACTCTAATTAAAAATTGCAATAATGGTATAGATATTTATTTTGAAAATGTTGGAGGGGATGTAACCAAAGCTATAGCCCCTCTTCTTAATAAAAATGCTAGAGTGCCAATCTGCGGTTTTATATCGCAATATAATGCTGAAAATATGCTTGAAGCTGAAACTCCATTTAAAATTTTAGCTAAACATGAAAAGAAACCAAAACATCGATTTTTTGTAAATACTGAATGGATGGATCAATGGGAAGAAGTAACCTCTATTCTAAGTAACCATGTTTTAGCAAATGAAATTAAATACAAAGAAACTATTACAAAAGGATTTGAAAATGCTCCTCAAGGCTTACGAGATGTTTTAACAGGCAAAAACTTTGGCAAACAAATTATTGAAATTTAGCTATAAAGATATTTCACCCTTTAAATATAAAGTAGCATAACCTCCTATAAACACTCTATCAGAAGAATTTGTACAAAAGAGCACCCCGCCTCTAGATGAAAGTTGTTTTGCCACAAGTTCATTTTTTTTTAATTTTTTTGACCAATATGGAATCATAGTAGTGTGAGCTGATCCAGTAACAGGATCCTCGTTCACTCCGGTGGATGGAAAAAAACATCTAGAGACAAAATCATATTCATCGCCTTTTGCACTTACTATAAGACCTCTACTGTTAATCTTTTTTAATAGTTCAAAATTTACATTTAGATTGAGAAGTGATTGCTCAGATTCAATTATTGCCAAAACGTCATCCCTCCCCTTATAAATCTCTTTGGGGGTAACATCTATAATATTCTCTATTAAAGATAAATCATCAAGCTCAATGTAGTCATCTTTAGGAAAATCAAGTATCAATAATTGATCTTTTCTTGTTACTTTTAATGTGCCATTTTTAAGTGAATTAACTTCAAAAATATCTGCCGATGGGTTAATGAAATTAAAAAATACAAACGCTGAAGCTAGAGTAGCGTGTCCACATAAATCTATCTCACAAGATGGCGCAAACCATCTAATGTAAAATTTACCGCTTTCTTGTTTAATAAATGCTGTTTCAGATAGATTATTTTCTGCTGCAATATTTTGCATGAGAGTTGAATCATCAATATTTGAAAAAATAACTGCTGCAGGATTTCCTGAAAATAATTTATCTGTAAACGCATCTACGTAATAAACATCTAGTTTCATAATTTTATTATGTTATTTATTAAATTAAGCTTATGTATTTTTATCATAACCCATATAATAATTAGATGAAAAAATTTCTTATTGGCTCTATATTTGTAGTATCAACAGTTTCTTTAGCGGCGGAAAATATTTCTGATGTATTTAAAAACTCTAATAAGAATAAACTTTTTTTACAGGTTGAAGTCGCTTTAGCTGAGTCCCAGGCTGAATTAGGAATTATTCCTACATGGGCAGCCACGAATATCAAAAAATCCGCTAACGAATTGACTTTAGATCAAGATGAAATAAATCGAGAGAATAAGATTGTAAAACATAGCCTTGTTGCTAGATTGAATGTTTGGAAGCAACATCTTGATAAAGATAGTGCAGAATATCTGCATTACGGAGCAACAACTGTTGATATTTGGGATACTATTCTTATCCTTCAAATCAATAAATCGATTGATTTATTAATTGAAGATTTAGTAGAAATTGAAGACTATCTATTAAAACTCACAAAAGACAATATTGATACATATATGGCCGGTAGAACTCTAGGCCAGCATGCTTTACCAATCACATTTGGAAAAAAAACTAGTACATGGCTAGCAGAGAATAGAAGAAATATTGAAAGACTTGAACATGTTCAAACAAAAATTCAAAAATCGGGAATTTTAAAAGGCGCCGTTGGCTCCTATTCAGGTCTAGGCGATAAAGGGTTTGAAACTGAAGCATTGATGATGCAAAAACTTGGTCTAGAAACACCTTCAAAAGATGATTGGCATGGAACTAGAGATGTACTAGCTGAATACGCTCTAACTCTTGCCATAATTTCAAAATCATTTGGAAGAATTGGTAATGAACTAACTCTATTGCAAATGACCGAATTTGGTGAGACCGAAGAATATCTTGGCGATAATTCTATTGGAAGTAGTACCATGCCTCAGAAAAAAAATCCAAGAGGTCCTGGTAGTTTAATAGAGTCATCAAGGGTTATTCCAAGATTATCTGAAATTGTCCTGGACGATATGATCAACAGCTTTGAACGAGATGCTGAAAAAAGTGATGACGAATTAAAAGAAATCTCTATTGCAACTGAAAAAATGCTTTCTAGAGCTAAACCATTACTAAAAGATCTAAAAGTAAATAAGGAAAAAATGAGAGAGAATTTGGATTTAACAAATGGCCTAATCTTATCTCAAAGATTGACGTTTTTTTTGGCAGATAAAATTGGTAAAGATAGTGCAAATAATCTAATGCATGATGTAGCTAAATATGCCTATCAAAATGAAATGACTTTAAAAGATGCAGCTCTCAATAATAATATTGTTAAACAAAATATATCTGAAGCTGAGTTAGAAATATTGTTAAATCCAGAAACATATATAGGTCTTGCAATTAAACAGACCGAAACAATAATTAACGATATTGAAACAAAAAGAAATCTAACTAAATAACGATGCATAATGATGTAATTATTGTTGGCGCCGGTATATCAGGTATAGCTGCCGCATACAACTTAAAAAAATCTTGCAAATCAAAAAAATTTACAATCCTAGAGGGCAGGAATGCATTAGGTGGAACATGGGATTTATTTAAATATCCTGGCATTAGGTCTGATTCAGATATGCATACATTGGGATATAGATTTAAACCATGGATTCATAAGAAATCAATTGCTGATGGGCCTTCAATTTTAGAATATTTAAATGAAACAGTCGATGAGAATGATATTAGAGACCATATTCAGTTAAATCATAAAGTTGCTAAAGCTAATTGGAACTCAAAAAAATCTATTTGGGAATTAGAAGTCTTAAACAATGATGACACAAAGTATATGACCTGTAACTTTTTGATGTTATGTGGTGGCTACTTCAGCTACAGCAAACCCCATACACCCTCTTTCAAAAATCAAAATAACTACTCAGGAAAGATTATCCATCCTCAATTTTGGGATGAAGATGTTAACTATGCTAATAAAAAAATAGCTGTAATAGGCAGCGGAGCCACAGCAATAACTATTGTTCCAGCAATAGCGCGTATAGCTGAGCATGTAACTATGGTTCAAAGATCACCTACATATGTTGTATCAGGACCGAGTGAAGACAAAATTAATAAACTTCTAAGAAAAATTTTACCTACAAAAATTGCGTACTTCTTGACTAGATGGAAAAACATACTTTGGCAAAGTTTCACATTCTTTATGGCAAGACGATATCCTGAAAGAACAAAGAATAAAATACTTGAATTAATTCGAGAAGAACTTGGTCCAGATTACGATATTGAAAAACACTTCACTCCAACCTATAAACCTTGGGATCAAAGAATATGCCTTGTTCCTGATAGCGATTTATTTGAATCAATTAGGACCAATAAGGCTACTGTGGTTACAGATACCATTAAAGAATTTGAATCAGATGGGATTAAATTAGACTCTGGCAAAAAAATTGATGCTGATATTATTATTACTGCTACCGGGATTGAATTAAATTCTTTCAATGATATAGATGTAACAATTGATAAAGTTAAAATCAATCCAAATGAAAGACTTACTTATAAAGGAATGATGCTCAGTGGTGTACCCAACTTTGCTATTAGTTTTGGATATGTAAATGCGTCATGGACATTACGAGCAGATCTTACCTGCGAGTATGTATGTAGATTAATAAATTTGATGGATAAAAAAGGTGTTCTATGCTGTGCGCCAATAAATGATGAGGATGCACATGGCGATGATAAGTTAATAGATTTCACCTCAGGATATTTTAAAAGAGGCCTGCATATGATGCCAAAACAAGGCAATAAAGCACCTTGGAAAAATTATCAAAACTATCTAAAGGACATCTTTGCTGTAAGATTGTTTTCGATAAACGATTCAAATTTAGAGTTCTATGGTGAAAAATAGACCATTCTGTTAAAAATCTGTAATATTAATATATGAAAAAATTATTTATTTTAATTTTTTTCTCTATAAGTGCATTTTTAAAATCAGCACCAGAAGATTTATATGAAAAAATTACAGAATCAACAGTAAGAATAAATATTTGGGAAAATTATGACGAGGATGGTAAGTATTGTTGGTTGTGGAATTGCGAAAAGGAAGTAGTTGGTGGTGGTAGCGGTGTTTTTTTAAATAAAGTTAACGACAAGATTTATATTTTAACAAATGCTCATGTAATTTTAGATATGTATGAGTATTTTGATGGTGAAACTGTTCTTTATGATGATTCGTTAACCATGGTTCTTGATACTATTTTATTAGATGATGAATACATATTTACTTATGACGATATCATTTTTTGGGAAGATTTAGATATGGCAATAATAGCTATAGATCTAAACGAATGGGTAGATGATGATGGAAATTTAGGTCTTTCAATTGATAATTTTAAAGTACTTGAAATTTATGATGGCTACGCCCCACCCCTTCTTGATGTTTATGCTGCTGGCTTTCCTTTGGTTCCTGGAAATACTTCTGACTATTTAAATATTTTTGTTGATAAATGTGTAATTAATTCGTATGTTGTTAATGAGCAAGACTTTCTAGATAACTTAGCTTATGAAATTATCCATGATTGTAAAATTGCCGGAGGCATGAGTGGAGGTCCACTAGTTGATTCAAGAGGAAAATTGATTGGTATAAATGGTTTAGGCTTCTTTCCATATATTGAGCAAGGATTTTTTGGTGGAATTACTTATTCAGATTATGATCCTTTAAATTATAATTATGCAGCAGATATATGGCAATTGTATTTCGCGGTACTTCGTTTAGAAGAAGAGTACTTTGAGAACATATTTATTGATAAAAATTCAAATTTTTTCAATTTTTTACCGAAGCTCAATTATTATGATCATAAAGAAATGCATGATTGGCTTAAAGAAGAATCTCTTAATCAAAATGGTGACGAAAATCAATTAAATATTTTTTTAGATTCTGTTTTTATAAATATAAACTTATAAAAATGGTGGAGCTACGCGGGATCGAACCGCGGACCTCTTGAATGCCATTCAAGCGCTCTCCCAGCTGAGCTATAGCCC
>MDTE01060665.1_pt1 | contig 12576 bp, 10 predicted proteins | sample 811231 | NCBI WGS metagenome assembly MDTE01 (sample SAMN05326651, study PRJNA326480) | marine metagenome | isolation source: seawater | place: Indian Ocean: Red Sea | collected 2010
AAGGCCTCAAAAAACCTATTAATTAGAAATGTCCCTAATGAAGATATCGACTGGTTACGTGAGAGCAAGCCTGTCGGCATATCTCAAAATGATTATCTAAAATCTATATTAGCGCGTGCGCGAGTAGATTTGGGGCAGGATGACCTGTTCGCCGCAGTGACAGAACCTCAGCCGATATATTCTTCTGCTCCTTTTAAGTTTATCGATGTATTTGCGGGCATAGGAGGGTTTAGAGCGGGTATGACCTCGGTGGGCGGAAAATGCGTTTACGCGAATGAATGGGATAGGCACGCGTGTAAGACTTATAGTGTGTGGTACGGTGATAGAGGGATAGACAGTCGTGATATTAGAGAAGTAGATATACCCAACGACATTCCGGATCACGATATCCTTTGCGCAGGATTTCCGCGTCAGTCCTTTGCCGTAAAAACAGCATCAAGAAGAGATTCTGTCTGTCTTCCGGATGGGGCAATCGACGAGAAAGTCGGGAGTTTGTTTTCTAGGGTTATGGATATTGTTGACTGTAAACGCCCCCCGGTCCTGTTTTTTGAACATGTTAAGAATTTGAAAACTCATAATGAGGGAAAGACTTTTAAGGCGGTAGAGCGAAGTATCCGAGAGAGAGGCTATACAGTATCAGCGAAGGTATTCGATGCATGTAGTTGGGTGCCGCAGCGCCGGGAGCGCACTTTTCTCGTTTGTTTTGATACGGAAGTGTTTGCGCATGACTTGAACTTCAATTTCGATTTTCCGGAGCCACCTGCGGGCGAACACCCTACGTTAAAAAGTATTCTTTTGTCGGGAAACCCTAGCAAGCGGTATATGTTGTCTGACAAGCTGTGGACATATTTACAAGAGTACGCAAAAAAACATAGGGCTAAAGGGAACGGTTTCGGTTACGGGCTGTTTAGTGGAGAAGACGTTGCGAAGGCTATCAGTGCGCGCTATTGCAAGGACGGTTCTGAAATACTCATAAACCAGAAAGGGTGGCGCAACCCGCGTCGGCTTCTTCCTCGTGAGGTAATGCTGTTAATGGGGTTTGAGGATGAATACGCAGAGCTATTCGGCCACAAAAACGGATTTCCCCAGGTCGTGTCCGATACCCAATCTTATCGTCAGTTTGGTAATGCTGTTGTGCCAAAGATTATTGGGGCTGTTGGGGCAAAAATTGTGCACACAATCTCTAGGGCAGTACAGTTTTCAGATCATGCTTGCCTGCTCAAAGGTCGCTTGATTGCGGGTGCTAATCTCGCAGGTAGAAATTAATTCCACACCTGCGGAGCTCGCCACTGGCGTAAATAGAATATAGAACACATTGACCCTCACTCGAAGCCGCGAATGAGTCTTGCAAATCAAGACTCAAAAAATGGCAGCGTAGTGATTGGGGCTCCAGTTACAGAAAACACCGCATTCGCTACAGCAGGCGCAATAGGTGGTGTTCCAGGCTCCCCAACTCCGGTGGGTGGTTCGTCAGACTCAACTATGTGCACGGAAACTTCAGGCATCTCGCCTATACGCAGAGGTTTATAGTCGTGAAAATTGGATTCTCTCACTTGCCCGTTTACGATGGTTATACGTTCTCTCATAGCCGCGCTTAATCCATAACCGATGCCTCCTTCCATCTGCGCCCGAATGACATCCGGGTTAACAGGGAAGCCGCAGTCGACTGCGCACGTGACGCGTTCGACTTCTATGTTTCCATCGTCGGTAACAATTACGTCCGCTACCTGGGCTACAACAGTTTGGAAAGATTCGTGGATAGCGACACCCCTACCGATTTCACTGCGCTTAGCTCCTGCTGCCGACAGAGCCTTGTTTAATACAGCGAGATGTTTGGGATGCCCTGCAAGCAGTGATCTTCGAAGAGTGACAGGATCATGGCCTTTAGATCGCGCTAAGATGTCGAAAAACACTTCCGTAACGTAGGCATTGTAAGAATGCCCAACTGAGCGCCACCACAACGTCGGTATAGCAGCGTCAGTAATGTGCAATTCGCACTGAAAGTTCTCGATTCGGTAGGGCAGGTTCCGCGCCCCCTCGACTGCAATTCGGTCTACGCCATTTTTAATGATACCCGCCATCGGGGTGTCTTTAACAAAGGACTGTGTCGCAATACGATGATGCCAGCCTACTATTCCCACGTCGTCGGCGAGCCCACGCATCTTATGCACGCTCAGCGGACGATATCTTCCGCCCCGCATATCATTTTCTCTGGTCCATTGTAAGCGAACTGGGTTAGGTCGACCGAGAAGTTTTGAAATTTCCACGGTTTCCATCAGATAATCGCTATCAATAGATGCACGGCGTCCGAAGCTTCCCCCGGCTATTCGAGTATGAATATGAACGTTTTCTGGCGCGATATTGCACATCGCGGCGGCGGCGCTCTGGTCGCGGGTCTGGGATTGGCAGCCACTCCAGATATCTAGACGTCCGTCGTGAAATCGTGCGACAGCATTTAACGGCTCCATCGAAGCATGCGCTAGGAAGGGAAGGACAAACTCGGCCTCTATTACCCCATCGGAGCTAGTTAGGATAGACACGTCTCCTCGACTACTCGCGATCGCACCTGGTTTCTTATTCCTCTCACGGTAGTCCGCCACCAGTTCGTCGTTGCTCCTTTTTTCCGCAATGCTTTTATCCCATTCAACCTTTAGTGCGTCACGTGCCTTGATTGCGCTCCAGTGATCAGTTGCGACAACTGCGACAGCTCCATTGGACAGAGTAAATACTGCCTCTACCTTTTCGATATTTTCCACCTCTGTACGGTTGACATTTTTTGCCACAGCTCCGAAAAGCGGAGGGTGTTCCACCACTGCGGCAAGCAGCCCTTGTGCCTGAAAATCGATAGTATATTGAGCCACCCCAGTGGTTTTTTCTCGTGAATCTATCCGTGATAGCGGTTTTTTTGCGTTGAGCCCAATAGTTTTGAACTTGCTAAACTTTTTTAGTTGGGGATTTTGCGGGGGCTGAAGCGACATCGCTAGATCAACTAGACTTCCGAAGGTAACACTCCTTCCATTTTTATCTATAACCAAGCCGTTTTCACTTTTCAAAGAAGATTTTTCGACTTTTAGGTAGAGAGACCCAGCCTCGAGTAGCAACTCTCGAGTGGCCGCCGCGGTTGTACGTAATTGTTGCCAAGAATTACGCATTGAATTAGAACCTCCAGTACCCTGGGATTTGCCACCCCAAGCTAAATTGCCATAGAGTGCCGCGTCCGCTGGAGCAAACTCCCAACGCATCTGCTCCCATGAGGCACCGAGCTCCTCGGCAACCACACTGGTTAGTCCTGTTGTAACTCCTTGTCCTTTGTCTAAATGTTTGATTATCGTTGTAACCGTGTTGTCTGGAGAAATACGTATAAAGGGTGAAAAATCGACATCAGACCTTCTGGTCGCCAGGGTATTGAATGACGCTATTGAAGAGAAGCCAACTAGAAAACCTCCTCCAGTCACAGTGAGTGTTCGGAGGAAACGGCGTCTACCGACGCTGATTCGATCACGCATTGGAGCTCTCCGACTTTTTTATTGTTCGACCGGCTAGATGAATCGCCTTTCTAATCCTGTGATATGTCGCACACCTGCACAGGTTCCCGTTCATCGCGTTATCTATCGCTTCATCATCAGGAGCGCTGTTTTCTCGCAATAGCGAAATCGCCGAAATTATTTGGCCAGATTGACAATAACCACATTGGACGACGTCTATGCTGTTCCACGCCCTGATCACCGCATCTGCGACCTCTCCTTTGACTGCTTCTATAGTAACCAGAGATCGGCCTTCTAATGAAGACATAGGAATGGAGCAACTACGAGCCGGCTTATCGTCTACAAACACAGTACAGGAGCCACATTGTGCAATCCCGCAACCGTACTTAGTACCCGTCAAATGAGCGTCTTCCCTCAGAAACCACAGTACTGGTTTATCGACGGGCCCCTCATATTTCTCTTGTTCTCCGTTGAGCTTGAACTTAATCATCGTGTTTCCTCTTCCGTACGAGGTTAAGGGTGGTTTTTTGATCCTACTTTATATAGGTTTTAGTATCATTGGAACTCTCCAAAAATTTAGTGTACGGGTAGAGGAGTAGCAACATGAACTTACAAAGTCTGTATCACATCAACGTAAACTGCAGCGATTTTGCGCGGTCTCTCGCCTTCTACAAAAAACTCGGTTTCTCGGAATTGTACAATTTGGATGTTGTTGAAGGAGACACCTTGGGGGAGGTGCTCGGTTTAGAGAATCCCAAGGGGCGGGCGGCGATACTTCAACTAGATGAGCATCCTCGTGCTTGTCGCGTCGATCTGATCGAGTGGATTTCGCCTAAGCCAACTGGAGAGACGCCGCCAGCTTTAAATCACCTTGGGTTCGCACGACTGTGCTTCTATACCAAAGACATCTGGGCCGATTATGAGGAGTTGAAATCCGATGGTATCGAGGTCTTATCTGCACCGAAAAAACTGGATTTTAAAAATGGCTCAAACGCGGAGGCGTTTTGCTTTAAAGATCCGGATGGTACTGTTTTGGAACTAGTCGGATTCGGCAAGTAGCTGCAAGGTGTGCTAAAGACGTCGCGCTTTGCGAGAATTCTCGATGGGCGCTTTGACAAACAGCGGTGAGCCATTTGGGAGATTTCGTTAGGAGAAAAATTCGCGCTGTAATCATGGTTTAGTATAAAAACGGCAGGCGCTGAGGAATCTTTTCTGCCTCCGGAAGAAACGGGAGTAACGTATGAATGATTCACTTTCCACTAAAAAAATGCTTTCTGGTGTAAAGGTGCTCGATTTTACACAGTATCTGGCAGGGCCTGCTGCGACAAGATTGTTCGCAGATTTCGGAGCCGAGGTAATAAAGATAGAACGGACTCCTGATGGCGATCATGGCCGCAAGATTCATTTTGTCGCTCCCGGCGTGAGCGGTTTTTTCCTTGCGGTATGTGCCGGCAAACAGAGTTTGGCAGTTTCTTTCGAAACGGAAGCAGGAAGGGCGCTTCTCAGAGAACTTGTTGAGCAGGTGGACGTTGTAATCGAGAACTACAGCCCCGGTGTCATGGAAAAATATGGTTTGGACTATGCATCGCTGAAAGCCATCAAGCCTGATTTGATCATGGCTTCCGTATCTGGTTTTGGACAGAATGGTCCTTACGCGAAGCAACCTAGCTTTGACATTGTTGCTCAAGCCCAAAGTGGGGTCATGGCGATGACGGGAGATCCGGATGGGCCTCCCCAATATGTAGGAAATTATTTTGGGGATCCGAATGCGGGGGTCCATGCTGCTTTTGCTGTTGCCTCGGCACTATTCCATCGTTCGCAAACGGGGGAAGGTCAATATATTGATGTCTCGCAGCTCGAATCACTTGTATACATCGACTATGTCAATTTCCCTTTGTCTCAGATGAGCCGGGGAGAAATTAAGCCGCACAGGTTCGGCGGGGATTTTTTCAACATCTGTCCTTACGGGACCTATCAAGCTAAAGAAGGATATATAGTTTTCGCGGTCGCCGGTCATCAGTGGGGACCACTGGTCAAGGCGATGGGTATGCCCGAGTTGGAAAATGATTCTAGGTTTGCGACGCAGGAGGCGCGATGTTCCCGTCGCCCTGAAGTCCGGGCGATTATAGAGGGTTGGTTGGCCGAGTTTGACGATGATGAAACACCATTAAGGATACTTGCTGATGCGCGTGTTCCTAGTGCGCCAATCCTTGAAATTCCTGAGGTGCCGGAGCATGAACAGATTAAAGCTAGGGATGTTTACCAAGGTGTTGAGCATCCTGAGTTGGGCGTCACCCCCATAGCTCGTTCCCCATTCCGGCTAGAGACAATCGACAACTGTATTCCATTTCGTGCCCCGTATCTCGGTGAACACAACGAACGTGTATTGAAGCAGTACTTGGGTTACTCTTCAAAACAGATCGAAACTCTTTATCGGGAGGGAGTCCTTGTCCAAGATCCTAAGGTAGGTACGTTGGGTCTGTAGGCCCGAATATTCCTTTTGTTAGAGGAGACATTGCCTTTTCTGGAATTTTTGGTCACCCCTGCCAAGGCGGGGATATAGAGATTAGCGGTTTGTATGTAAGAGGTTCATGCGATGTGGAAATACTTGCGTTTCGGCTACATCCATTGGATTTGGATTCCTTTGACTATCATTGGTTTCCTCATCGGTGGGATCTGGACATGGTCGGGTTTTGCTTTTCTTTTCGTTATAGGAGTCGGTGGCGAGGTTTTAACTAGAAATTTTAGAGACGAAACCAACCCCCAATATAGTCACCCACTCGTCCACGATTTAATTATTTATTCTGTGGTGCTGGGGCATGCCGTGACTCTCCTTGTTGCTGCATGGGTCTGTAGCCAAAAAGATAGCTTTGCTATCGGTTCGTTGCTCGTCACCGCTCTAGAACTTACCGGCACGAGCTTCGATATTTTAGCTCCGCGGGCGAGCAATGAATGGTTTCACTATCTGGGAGTAGGCATGTCTTTGGGTAGCATTTTAGGAGTCAGCGGGGTTTCGGCAGCACATGAACTAACTCACCGCACTCACAGTTCGCGGGATATGTTTTTTGGCCGCTGGGACTTCGCGCTGAGCTTCGGTACTAATTTTGCGACGGAGCATGTTTTTGGTCACCACCTAAACTTGGGCTATCAGGACTTGGACACGGTTTCTCCAAAGCGGGGAGTAGGGTTCTATGAATTTCTTACGAGGGGTGGGTTTAAGCAATGGCGTGATGGCTTCAGTATCGAGAGGGAGAGGCTACTCGGGGCAGGACTTAATTGCTATTCTCTAAAAAATCGCATCATCGATGCATGGTTGCGGGGATTGTTAGTGGCACTATTGGTTTTTGCGATTGGTGGTACTTTGGCGCTAGGGGTATGGCTATTAGCGATTGCTTTTTCGAAATATATTCTGGAAGGACTGAACTTCTTTTCTCACTACGGGCTTATCCGTCTTGAAGGTGAAAGGGTTACTACTCGCAATACCTATTCGAGCTTCAATCCTTTGAGCAATCACTTTACTTTCAATTTAGGACGACACGGTTCGCATCATGAGTTTAACAGGCCTTATTACTTGCATCGCTATGAAGCGATGCCAGAATGCCCGTACGGATATTTGACTATGACCCTAGTCTCTTGGTTTCCGCCGATATTTTGGAAACTGATGATACCTATGCTTCGAGATTGGGACGAAAATTGGGCGACAGCCAAGGAATTAGAAGTGATCATTCAACATAATAAAGAGTCGGGAATACTTAAACTAAGTGGATAGGGCGACCCTGTTCTAGGGATGGACCCTCGGGAGAACGCTGTTCCACTCTATCTAAGTTTCCTTAGTTGTTCTATGCTGGAATTGGTTGAAGTAACAAAGGCGATGCGAACCTATGGATGTCTCAGAGATGAAGATAGGCGTACTCGTACCGATTTGGACCAATTCCTTAGCCGGAGAGACGCCGACACTAAAGCAATCTTTGGCCTTTGCTAGGCATGCGGAAAGTGTAGGGCTCGACAGTTTGTGGTTGACCGATCATCTCTACTGGGAAACATTTATAGACTTTAGAGCGATAGGAATTGAACCTCCCGCTGAATTAGAGGGGATTAAAGCCGGACAGTGGGAGTGTTGGACAACGGCGGCCGCTATTGCAGTGCAGACGACAAATATCGAAATTGGTACGCTAGTGTCTAATACAACATTTAGGAATCCTGCCCTTCTAGCGCGTACAGCTGATAATGTAGTGGAATTAAGCGAAGGACGGTTTATCTTTGGAATCGGTGCAGGCGATTTTGTTTCGGAACATCAAGCCTATGGCTTTGATTTCGAAAAGCATGTAAGTCGATTTGAGAATTCATTGGAAATTATTAAGCCCTTAATGAAAGGACGAAAATTTTCGCTAGAGGGTGAGTTTCATTCCGTTGAAAATGCCGCTTTACTCCCGAAGTCAGGATTCGGAATGCCGAAGATTCTGATAGGGACTCTCAAAGGGAAGCCAAGGATGTCTCGGCTCGTGGCCGAGTTCGCTGATATGTGGAACTGCATGATCGCTTTTGGCGATTGCTCTACATCGACTTACGATGCAGCGTGGCATCCTATACTAGAAGCTTGTGAACGCGCTGGCAGGGATCCAAGCAGTCTCTCGCAAGGAGCTACCGTAGCGGTAAATTTCTCTAATGGGGACTATGAAATTATGCCCACGTCAGTTCCCTTTGAAGGCTCTACGCAACAAATAGCCGATCGTTTCGCTGAATACGCTGAAAAAGGGGTTGAGCATGTGTCCACTATCCCTCATCCATGGAACGAAAATAGTTTGGATAGGATGGGCGAAGTGTTACATCTTTTGCGGAGCTGAAAGTGGGGTTTATTTTGGTGCTAGCAATGTTGTTTAAGGCGAAAATATTTGGCTCCTCCATAACACTTGTTGAACCAAATGCTCTAAAATTTGTGAAGAAAAGGCTACAAGCGAAATTTGCACATATGCTCGCTAGAAAGAGACCGCTGTCATAATTATCTGCTTATGCGAAAGGCTTCACGTTTTGTCACAGTAGTTTTGTCCGTCGTACTAATTGGCCCCTTGCTAACCGTGTTCAGCGGAGCCTATTCCCTTACTGCGGATTGGCGTACTGCGTCTCGAGAGAGTATTGGTATTGCACCTGATCCAGAATCGAACACAGGGGCGGTAGTGCAGGTGTATGCTGCCAGAGCTTTTAACTGGCGTGGAATCTTTGCTGTTCATTCATGGATAGCGGTCAAACCAGAAAACGCGCGCGAATATACGGTGTATCAAGTGCTCGGTTGGAATCTGTTGCGAGGGGATTCTACCGTTGACTCGCGTAAGAGCTTGCCCGATCGAAGGTGGTACGGTGCAGAGCCGAAACTAATAGCGAATTACCGGGGCAAAGAGGCTGAAAAACTCATTCCGCAGATCGAGCAGTCGATAAACGATTATCCTTACGCGTTTGATTACACTCTATGGCCGGGTCCTAATAGTAATACATTTGTGGCACATGTTTTACGAGAGGTACGGGGGTTGGAAGTCGCACTGCCAGTGACAGCGATCGGTAAAGACTACCTGGGGCCGGCACGCTTCTTTGATCGCGTGCCGAGTGGTACGGGATGGCAGTTTTCTCTTGGAGGATATTTTGGTTTGACACTGGCCTTGCGGGAGGGGGTCGAGATTAATGTTTTGGGTGCTGTATTAGGTGTGGATTTTTTCCGACCGGCGATAAAACTGCCCGGTCTTGGGCGCTTTGGACTTTCTGCCGCCCCCTGAGAGTTTGGTAGCATTAACGGGTTTTTTAGGAATTAGTTATGGCAAAGCGAAATTTCAAAATAGCAATCGTCGGAGGCGGTGCGGCTGGTATAACCGTTGCTGCCTTGCTACGGCGCCTTTGCAACACTATTGGTGTTGATGAAATAGTCATCATAGAACCCTCTGAGATACATTATTATCAACCTGCGTTGACGCTTGTAGGTGGCGGTGTCAGCAGTATTACGAGTATCCGGAAACCAACAAGTGCTCTGATTCCTAAAAGCGTATTCTGGCTGCAAGATTGGGCCGATGAGTTCTTTCCGAAAGAAAGCCGTTTGAAGCTGAGATCTGGCGATACAATCGAGTACGAGTACTTGGTTGTGTGCCCTGGACTTGAGGTTAAGTGGGATGCTATTCCGGGCCTAAGTGAGTCGTTGGGCAAACATGGGGTATGTAGTAACTATTCACCTAGTGGGGCGGTATACACTTGGGAGTGTGTGCAGGCCTTGAGTAGTGGAAATAAGTCAGTTTTTACGCAGCCAGCGATGCCGATCAAGTGTCCAGGTGCACCACAAAAAATCGCTTATTTGGTTGCGGACTACCTGCGAAGAAATGGTATCCGATCAGAATGTGAAGTTCATTTTGTTACCCAATCGGCCAGCATCTTTGGAGTCCCTTTTTATGCCAAAGAGCTAGTAAAGATTGCCGCCGATCATGCTATCGTTGTAGATTACGGTACCAACTTAGTAGCAGTAGATGGTCCTTCCCGTAGCGCTAAGTTCGAGATTGTTGAGGGTGAAAAAAAAGGCGAAACGTTTGTGCTCAATTTCGATCTTCTTCACGTGACACCTCCGCAGGGCGCTCCTGCGTTTGTCGCACAAAGTGAACTTGCCAATGCAACAGGGTTGGTAGAGGTGGATAAGGGTTCGCTCCAGCACGTACGGTACCCGAATGTTTTCGCTTTAGGGGATGTCGCGTCAACACCCAATTCAAAAACGGCAGCCGCGATTAGAAAACAGGCGCCGGTAGTTGCACGTAATATCGATTCGATGTATCGGTCTGGTGTTGTCCAGGAACATTTTTATGACGGCTATGCATCTTGTCCACTGACTACGGCTTACGGAAAAGTTTTATTGGCTGAATTTATCTATGGTGGAAAACCTGCACCGACCCTTCCGTTGGATCCTGCTCGGGAAAGGCGGATTAATTGGTGGATAAAAAAGGATTTTCTTCCCAGCTTTTATTGGCATTACATGCTAAAAGGGTACGAACGTTTTCCTCGCCATGACACGAATTTTGTAGAGACCGAAAAGGTTTGAAATCAAGAAATCGGGATAGCTCTTCCTCTATAGAGAACATCAGTTCTGAGAACGAACCGAAATAGCAGATAATTGTCTATTTTTTTGATCTCCCAAGCTAGTTAAGGTTCAAACCTATCAAATCACCTTCTTCGCGCCAGTTTGCAAGCAACTGAAAGAACGGTACTGGTCCAAGAGGGTACTGGTTGTCGATAAACCCGTTGCCATCATTCTTGCCTTCCGAATTGTAATAACCGGGTGTGCAGCTTTCTTGGTATTTACGCATCGGGCCGGGTGCTCGGACTAGGTTCACCCATTTTTCCTCCGCTTCTTTGGAGGCCTCTATAGTTTTAGCGCCGCGTTTCATAGCTTCATTTACAAGATAAGCAAGATGTTCTGCTTGTTTGCTCGCGGTGTATGTATAGTTAAAGGCGGCTCCGGTTTGTGTCAGACCAGTGTGGAAACAATTGGGAAAACCGTGACTTAGAAAACCGTGAAAGGTTCGCATCCCCTCAGACCAGGCATCGCTTAGTGTTTTGCCGTTTCTTCCATATAGCTCGCATTCAGAACGTCTAGTATAGGCCGTACCGACCTCAAAACCGGTAGCAAAGATCAGGCAATCGATGGCGTACTCGATACCATTTGCAACGACCCCACGAGCGGTGATTCTGTCGACACCTTTACCGTCGGTGTCGATCAATTCAACGTTAGACCGATTAAAAGATTGTAGGTATTCGTCGTGAAAAGCAGGCCGCTTACACCATTGGCCATACCATGGTTTGAGCGCTTCAGCGGTCTTAGAGTCGCGCACCACACGGCTAACACGATCCCGAATCTCATTACCTTTTTGATAGTCGGCAACTTCACGGGCAAGTGCCACAGTGCTCTCTGGAAGATCAGAGGGTTCACCGGTGTCCAGAATTCTATAAGTTAACTTAAAAAAGTCGGTCCATTTATCATTAACCAGATCTTTTTTGACAGGGAGACCGGCCATGATTGAACAAAAGTTCTCATCTCTCTCTGCTTGCCAACCTGGCTTGAGTGATCTGGCCCAATCCGGATCAGTGAGCGTGTTGTTTCGCTCGTCAACCGAGGCGGGTGTCCGTTGGAATAAAAATAACCGTTTCGCATAAGGGGCAACATGGGGTACTACTTGGATTCCGGTCGCCCCTGTGCCAATGACGCCGACGGTTTTATCACCGAGTTTGGTTAATCCTCCAGAGCTGCTTCCCCCCGTATAGCTGTAGTCCCATCGGCTGGTATGGAAGCAATGTCCTGTAAAATCACTGATTCCAGCGAGAGCGGGGAGTTTCGGCCGATGTAACGGGCCGCTAGACATTATCAAGAAACGCGTGTTGAATTTGTCACCGTGATCCGTTGTAACTAACCAGCGACCGGTGTCTTCAGACCAACGGCCTTCTTGAACACGAGTACGAAAAAAGCTTTTTTCGTAGAGACAAAAGTGTTTGCCTATCCTTTGCATGTGTTGAAAAATTTCTGGTTGATAGGCGTAGCGCTCTTTCGGCACGTAGCCAGTTTCTTCCAGTAATGGCATGTATATATATGCCTCAGTATCACATTGGGCACCGGGATATCTATTCCAATACCAGGTGCCTCCGAAATCCCCGGCCTTATCTATAATACGGATATTGTTGAGACCGATTTTTTGTAAACGAACGGCAGCGAGTAATCCGCCTATTCCACCACCTATAATTAAAGCATCTATTTTTTCATCGACCGGACTGCGGCTGGATGGTCCAGTCGATGCGCTATCCTGTTCAAACCGAGAATGATGGCCTGTTATTTCTAGGTATTGCTCATTTCCCGCGTCGGTAAGACGCTTGTTTCTCTCTTCTGAATATTTTCGTCGTAAAGTTAAGGGATCGAATCCCAGCACTGCAGGGCTTAAATCGAGAGATCTTTTTTCGCTCATTCTCATGGACTCCTTATGCTCTGACGCCAATTCCTTATAGATGAACTTGCGCCCCTCTTCTGTAATCCTGCGGGTAGGGAAAAAATGGATTTGAACCTCCCTTTAACGCGAACGCT
>MDTE01061173.1_pt1 | contig 12576 bp, 8 predicted proteins | sample 811231 | NCBI WGS metagenome assembly MDTE01 (sample SAMN05326651, study PRJNA326480) | marine metagenome | isolation source: seawater | place: Indian Ocean: Red Sea | collected 2010
GAACGAAAGGACTACGCCACGTCACGTTTGGTCGACACGCACGAGCGGGTAGAGCGCGGTTATCGGTTCAATTCAACTCGCGTGCGCGTGGTCGGCGGACGGGGACCCCTTTCGTGCCTCTCGGAACTCAAGTTGCTCGTGGAGACATCAGACGACTGACGAGCCGCGCGCGGTTATCTTTTTGCGTTGGAACACAGATTATTCGATCATGGGATTCACAGCGCATGCTCACGCTCGCGTTTGGTATTTTGCTCACCGAAAAGTTGGGATACGAGGTCGAATACAAGTCGTGGGATTCCTCCCCGGGACAAGAGCTTTTGGACGATCACACCGTGACGGCGCGCTCATATCAGAATGTTTTGCATGGAAAGTCTATGTTTGACTTGGAACTATGGCCCGTCAGTGGCAAGAGAGGAAAACAAGAGGCGATCAAAACTGCGAAAGGCAAAGTTTCCGATTTCTCTGTAATAGGCGAACTCGGACAGGTTGCGAGAAACGGTTGGTTCGTTGATGCGAGTTCAGTCGACGATCCATCTACATGGCATTCGCTTCCCCTTCTGAACGCATCGGGGGCTTTTAATGCTAGCTCTTCGAAACGTTTGATGCTCTCGAGGGAATTACCCGTGTTCGATTTGAGAACCAGCTTCAGAGCGGTGGATACGGCCCTGTGCGGTTCGAACGCGACTTTCATTTCTAGGTACGGTGGAATTCTGGATTGCGTCACGGGATCGTGGGCCCCGAATAATGCGATGTGCTGCACCAGGTATTTAAACAGAACGAGTGCATGCACGTCCTCCATGCAACCCTGCGTAGCGTTTGTTCAAAACACGCCGGCGTGGTTGAAAAGTGAGCACGAGCGCCGCGTGTCTTCAAGTGGACTTCCGTTGGAAATCGTGTACGCGAACGCGTTGCAGACGTCGGCAGATGCAGCGAGCGGTAGTTCGCCCATGCCTGTTTTGTTTTACTGGTGGGAGCCCGATTTAGGCATATCTCCGCAAAAGTACATTCGGCTCGCCATGCAAGATACTCTGTACTGCTCACAACCGTTCATCAACGTCGAAGGTGAGACGCAGGTCCCAACTCGCAACTCGTACTCTTACAAGTACAACAACTATTCATCACCGAGTACGTGTGATTTTGAGCGCGAGACTCTCGAGAAAGGAGCCCATGAACCGGGTCGAAACTATTTCGGTGATGCCTTCTACCTGTTTGAAAGTCTACTGTTTTCCTTCGTCGACGTGCAGAACATCTTACAGCTTAGCTCAGATTATACGGCAAATTATACAAACATGACAAGTAATGAAGTCGAATTCGAGGCGGCATGCGCGTGGCTGAAAAGCAATGAAGACAACTGGTCGCCGTACATCGAGCCAGAGTCGTACATCTTCGCCACGCTTCCTTATACCCTTGGCGCGCTAGTTGTCGGGCTCATGTACGTCGCAATACAGCAGTTCCTGTTGTTTCGAGCTGGATCCTATTACAAAGTGCAGAAACAAAAAAGTAAGGAAGTTTTGGCCGCGATGGTTAAGAGTCCAGTGTTCATGCTAGAGGAAATGGAGCAGCGAGATGCCATTGGCGTTGACACGCAGATAATCCCGCGTGAGCCGCCCGATGGCGCACCTCAGCTCACGTTCCTGTTGCGCGAGCTTCACGTGGGTGATGATGAACGCGCAGTTCGAATAACGATTGAGAGACACGCGTCTGGCTCCAAGGGAGCGTGCTCCGCCGAACTGTACTTTCACAGCGAAACGTGCTTCTTGGGGGAGGACTATGAACCTCCAGTAAAGGTTGGCGAAGGACCAGGAAGTTTGAATGAAATAACCTCAGGAAGCGTACGATTTCGGCTTGACTTTGAATCTGGTCAACAGGTGATGAAGATTGAGGTGCCCCTCGGTAGACAAAAATGTTGGTCCCCCCGCCGCAGCTTTTTCGTATGCTTGAAACCGTTTCAGGGAGATAATCCCGCGCAGATTTTTCCTTTGGATCATCTTGCCGTGTTCATCCATCAAATGGGACAATTTCCTCGAAAGTACCGACTCAATACAGCGGACAATATCGGTGGATTTGCTAAAATCACGCGTTTCCTACTGGCTTTCCTTCAGGAAACGACCGACGTGCCGTGGATTTTTCCGCTTGTTTGGCGATACCAATTGGCGAACATGTTCATGGCTGCTCTCGACACGTTCGTCTGGTCCATGGCGTTCGCGCAGCTGTTGAACGTCGGTTTCATTCAGCGAAGATCTGACTATTGCGGTTTGATCGCGATGGTTTATTTCGCCATCGAATTGTTTCGCTATCACATCGGCTTGCACTATTTCCCTGGAAGCTACGTTCTTCAGACGCATTTGGAGAGTCTCCTCGGGAAGAAGTTTTCCAGTCTTTCGGCGACAGATTTATCAAGCATTGGAAGCGCTGAATCTTTGTTTCGTGTGTCGGCCGCAACTGATACGCACACTATTCGCACGGACCTTTGGGCGAGACTCCACGCGGCGATTATCGAGTTTTATCGCTTAATCGGCGCCGCCGTGTTCATCATTTTCGCCTTCCGAGAACAAAGTTTGTATGTGAGCTGCGCTGTCGCCGTCGTCCTTTTCATCTTTTTGGCAGCAGTGCTATTCATTTCATTTAGGATCCGCGCTTCCTATCTCGCCGGCATCGCTGAGGATGAACTCGAGGTCATGGTGTACGATGCGAATCATTACTTGTATCGAAACACCGACATTGTTCGCGAATCCAAGACGGAATCGAGAACGTCGATGAGACAACACGAAAAATTGTGGCTCTTTCTAGACGGTGGAATTTTTGAACGGTGGTATCAAGACTATTTTAACAAGTGGGCAATGATGACGATCTTAGTAGCCATGATTGCCTCTCTATACGCAGTGGCACCTCTTGCACTCGCAATTGATGGTATTTCAGTTGGTCTGTACATCGCCCTGGTGGCCTCGCTGACGCAGCTCGGCAATGCGGTGATCTCCATCGCAGATGGCATCGCAGTCATGCTCGCGTCTGTTTCCAAAGTGGCTCACATGTCAGAGCTTCTCAATATCAAATCTTCTCGAAGACGATCCATCGATGCGATGCACAAGCGATATCACGATAGAAAGGACGATTCTGCGGGCTTTGAGCGCGAGCACGAGCGCATCACGCTCCACATGTACGAAGGCGGCGACAGCAAAGCAGTCATATACCTGAACGATTTGACGATGATCTACAACCATCCGAGTGATTCAGAAAGTAAGAGGCCTCGAACTGTTTTCAACTCGATGCATGCTGTGGACCAATCGGGAAATCAAGTGCACAGAATCCCCGCAGGTGGTTTTGTCGGGGTGAGGACGACGCGGGGAACGTTTTCGAGCACTTTTGTGAACGTACTGTCGGGAACAGACGTTGCGTACACAGGCACGGCGTGCATTAATCCTCGATACGTCAGTCGCACGATCGCAAAGGAGATTTCGTTTTTGATGAGCCAAACGTTCGAGGACAATCTCACTCTTCGATTGACTTTGGAGCGATCGAGACTTCCCGGCAGATGCAGGCGAGGCATCCGCATGGCCGAACTACAAAAGCGTTACGACTCAAAGGCTCTCTATGACCTTTGCAAGAGATTTGAAGTCACAGATTCGATTCTAGGAGAAGCTTTCATGGAGGGTTGGGGTAGAGTGAGCATGACGAATGTTTCTTCGATCCTTGATGCGATTACGAGATTTAAAATAACCCTCATTCAGTGCATGCTGACGGAGCCCGACGTGATCATCGTCGATGGGTTCGGCGATGATCTCACGTGTGAAAACTTGCAAAAGATGGCGAATTATCTTCGTCTTTGGATAGATAGAAAGCTACCGGGTATTGACGATGATTACATCAGCGGTCGCTTGCAAAGCAATGAACCGAGAACCGTCATTTGGCACGGCACTCCCTTGGTGCTGATTTCCACGCTGCGGCACGCGGAACCCGTCTTGAACATCGTTTCAAAGGCGGAGATTTCGGTGGCGCCCTGCTCCGTAGCGTTCTCTGGCGTCAAGGCGAGCGATTTGACCCGTGTGATGGGCCATATTCGACCGCAACAAGACATCATACATCCGGTCGGGATTAACGTACAACAAATGTCCATGCGTTTGAGTACGCTGAGCGGTATGAAACTCGCGGCGATGGGATCCCGCTCGCAGCGGAGGCGCAGCGTCAGGTCGGCGGCGCGAGTCGAACTCATGCACGCGCTGTCACCGAACTCTTCGAGAGGTCCCGAAGCGCCGTAATCGTCACGGACGGTACCATCTATCCACTACTAGCGTCGTCGTCGTGTGTAATGCACCAATCCATCTTAGAACGCCGCATCTCGCCAATCACGCGATCCGTGTTGCTTGAAAGGAACGACTCTTTCGTTACAAACTTCCCCATTCGATGACATTCTTTCGCGACTAGACGAAGGTAATCGCGTATTCGTTCGCGGCGTGACATCGTTTAACGCCGACAACGGTGCGGGCCTTTGTGAGCGCCGCCGTACGTGGCGCATTCTAAAACATCCGTGAGAGTGATGACGTCAAACGCCACGTCGTCGTTCTCAGCAACCACGTAGACCCGCTGTTTGTACAACTTGGAAAACCACCGGTACTGAAAGAGACTTTCGACAGAAACTGTCAATACACCGGTTGGCTCGGCGTCACGCGCGCCGAAAAGATCTCTGCGACGGGGATCGATCGCGCGCGTGTGTTTCATCTTCTCTATTTGCTCGCGCTTGAACGTCCTCGACTTTTCAAAAAAGGCACTTTTTTGAAACGTTTCTGGCGTATTCGTGGACGCGAAACCAGCGTACGACGTGTTATGCGTGAGCGCTATGAATTCGGCGACAGGGAGCCCCAAAACGCTAAAGTATTCGGGTGTGAGCATTCGGAGATCGCCAAACGTGATGTCGGCGATGACGCCTCCTTCTTCGACGACGACGGCTGCGCCGGAGACGTTTTTTTCCATCATTTCTTTGTAACACGCGATTGCGGGCGTGGACGCCTTCACAGTGACAAATTGCTGTCGTCTTTCTTCGCTTCCGAACCCTAGTTCGCGAAGAGATTTCGTTTCCAGTGAGTGTGAGAGCTTAGCGTCGTGCTCGGCGAGCCACTCCACGACGTCGGTTTGCGATATCAGTCGATGAAGCGCGCCGTTCGCGTCGAAGAGGACGATGCGATGAACGACGACGTCTCCGGATTTGGAGGAACCGAGGAACCCTTTCGTCACGAGATCAAACACCGACGTGACGCTCGCATTCGGCGTGTACATCAAGTCGACGTCGTGTCCCAGACACTGCATCAACGGCGCGCTTCCAATTTTTCGCCCGGCGAGCTCGAGATGTTTCAACCACCAGAGACACGACGAACCGGAAGCCTTGGAAAAATCAACGTCGCGCAAAACTGCGGTGACGGCGTCTCGCACGTCGAAAAAGCCTATCAATGTTTCCATCGGTTCTGCGTTTGAATCGTCATCCGGCAATCGAACGTCGAGCGCGGTGGCGAGCACCACGACTGGTGCAGACAAAATTTTGTGCGCGGTGAGCACGCGCAAGGCTTCAGCGAGAGTCGTGTTGTGAGCCAGCGACACGACCGGTCTGTGCCTGTTCACCTCGCCCATGAGCTCGAGTATCGTTGTCGATTTCATTAAAAGCGCGAGCGCGTCGCTCGTCGACATGATCGTCGAGAAGCGACCGGAACTGGCGCGAGGTTTCGAGACGAGAAGTGAACTCGTCAGACCGCGCCGATTCGAGCGCCGACGAAACCGAATCCCAGTTGCCGACACTTTCGCGGATTTCAATTACAAAGAACGCATGTCGAACGTAGGCGCCTGCTGGGACGTCGCGTTCTCGTACAAAAGTCGAGGCAACAACTCTTTGAATGGATCTGTCTCGCGCTTTTCGAGAAGGTAGTCGATTCCCGCGCCCACCTCGCCGTAGACGTCTTGGTAAATCGAGTTGACGCGGGATTCGTCGTTGAGATCCACGTCAGCGACATCTATCGGCGCCATGAACCGGAAGTAAAACCTTTGCGGCGTTCGCGGCACGAGTATCGGCTGAATGAAGAGTTCCTCCTCGCCTTTGTCGTTCGTCACGCGCGTGTCGATCGCTCGCGCACTCGGCACACTCGATGCTCGTTCTCGCACGGACGTTCCGACGACCGGAGAGGTCAACAGGTCATTCGCGTCGGCGACGATGTCAAGGGAATCTTCCGCGCCGATAGCGGCGAAAGGGACGATGATCGCGTCGTGCTTGATTGCCATTCGAACAAACTCGCTCTTACTCGGCCAGAACAACTCGTACTTTTCATTCTTTCTTTTGAAAGCTTCTCTGACACCACCCGGGAAGAGCAAAACCACCTCACCCTGCTTCATGAGACGATAAAAGTTGAACGCGTTCACGGGAACGGCACCGAACGAGTTGAAGCTTCCACCACCTCCGACGATGTTCATCGCTCGTCGAGGCGGCTTTGGCTCACGACGAGGCAAGAATGGTTCCGCCGGTGTATTCTTCAACGCATCTCTCATCATGTCTTCGAAAGAACGCGATTCACTATTCTCATCGACGCCAGCCCGCGACACGACGGGGTGCGCCAGACCTCGCACGCACGTGTCGTATTCGCGCAAGAATTCGTCAATGAGAAATCCCAAGTCGGGCGCCATCGTCTGATGGTTGCCGACGAGTAGGATTGGTCTCGATCCGCGTTGTCTGATCGGCACGGCGCCTAAACCTCGCACGATTTTACCATCCGGTCGGGTGCTGAAGAAAACCGGCGACGTCGCCGCTCGTAACCCGGCGAGGCTTTCGCGCGCGCGCTCGATGTCCGCCGGCGAGGGAGGATCAAACTTATCGTCGCGCGTCATGATGGTCGCCTCGGGACGTTTCGGGAGAAACGCGTTGTTTCTCGCGATCGTCATCAAGTTCACGCCGGGCTCCTGTAATGCTGCGTGCGAGGCACCTCGAAGAACGTGAACCTTGACGCGCGGCATGAATTTTCTCAACCGCTCGCTTTCCGCCAGACTAGGAATCAAATTGTCGTTTTCGCTCGCGACGACGAGCGTCGGCGTATCGATCGCGCGCAATCGAGCGTATTCGTCGCGATTGAGGTACTCGCACCCGAGTCCCAACACTTTATCCAATCTGTGCGCGAGAGTGTCTCGCGGAATGATCTCCGCCAAGGCGCCCACGGCTGGAATGGACTCGGCGAGTTTGACGACGGTCGACGTCATCGCCTCCAAAGCCTCCTGCGGTTCCGCCGAGGCGATCGTTTCCATCAAACCGCTCGCCATGCGCAGAGGATCGAACAGAACAGGCGTGAGAGCGTACGGCAAGGCTCCCCAGAATTCGTTCGGAATCGAAGGCAGCGCGGGCCCGAGCACCGACCACGCCGACTTGTCGAAAGAACTCGCCGGATTCACCAGAATCAACCGCGTGATCAGATCCGGCCGTTCGCTCGCGACGCACAGCGACAGCAATCCCCCCATGGATTCTCCCACCAGGTACACTTCCGTGTTTTCGCCTCTCGCGCGCGCCCGCTCGACGTGCGCGTCCAAAAAATCCGTCACCGCGCCGACGAGCTCGAACACGTCGCTTCGATCTCCCGCCGGTACGTTCAGCGCCACCACCTCGAACTCGGTCGCCATGAACTCAAACTGCGACGACGCGCTGAATCCCGTGCCATCGAGTCCCGGCAGATACGCGGCGAGCGGTCGTCGACCGGATGAAGACGCCGCCTCGCCGCCCCGCGTCGTCGTCGGCGAGAACATCCTCGGCGGTCCGTCCGCGCCGCGCACGACATCCTCCAGCGTGACCCCCTTCACGCGACTCGTCCCGTTCCCCGCGCCCATCGTCGACGCCAACCGCACGAACGCGTCGTCACCGCTCAAGACACCACCACTCGTCGTCCCGAACGTCGACGTCGACGCCGATGTGCGCGTCCCCGCGCGCGACGACGACGCGCGTCGACGCGCGCGTCGCCACCGACCGATCGACGAATCGCGCGACGAACGAACCGCCCGGTCCGATCCCGCCCTCGTCGACGTCGCCATCACCGATACACAAAACGCCTCGGTCTCGCGCGCGGTCGCTCGATGATAAATGATGACTGATGATGAATGACGATGAATGATGAGACGCCAGTCGACGGACGCGGTTCGAGGTTCGAGGTAGTAATACCTTTAGGGTAGTACCGAAACCCTGGTTTCGAACCAGCCATTACATCGCGCGCTTGAGAGTACAAAAATTACATCACAGTCGTGTTCACGTGCAAGACTCTTCAAAAGCCATCGTCTTGGCGTAGTGCTCGTCGCCTATGTAGTATTGTTCGAGTACGAGAGAAACACGCTCTCGCGCTGATAGTGCGATACGATCGCACGCGGTGGAACGCATCACCACGAAACGTCACCATGAGATTTTCCTTTGGTTCCACGGCATCGTTCGGTTCGGCGTTCGGCGGCACCACTCCGTTGCCGTACGAGAAAAGTTCGAGCTGGCCGCCTTCCATATCTTCGGGCACCGAAACGTAGAGAACGCTCACCTGGTGCGCGACAAAGGTGTGCTTGCTAGAGATTCCCACTGTATCATCGAGATGTAAATCTACCGACATTTCTTTCGCGTCGTACGCATCGTAATCACCCAAATCACACAATAAAACGTTCATCACGAACGCGTTCGTCAACGGTTCCCGCAATCCGTCGAAGACGTCGACGAAGCACGCGTAATCAGGATTCTTCCGAAATCGCTCGATCCCATCCTCGTTAAACTTCACGACGAACCCCCTCGTCTTCCCGAACGACGAATCATTCAATGATCCCTCGACGCGCAACTTCGGGTGATCCAGCGCGCACTTTTGCAACGCCGCGAACGCCTCCGCCGACAGGTGCGCCTCTCGCCGAACCACCAATTCTTGGTCGCTCGTCGTCGTGAGATACCGTCCAGTCATCGCGATGCGATCGTAGACGAACGCGGGGACACCGAGGACACCGAGCGCGAGGACACACGCGCCGAGGATTCCCGCCGATCGAACCGTCGCCGCTCCCACCGTCGTCCGTTTCGGAGATATTTCTGTCGCGAATGCGCTCGCCGACGGAACGTCGCGGCGTGCATCGCGAATCGCGAATCGAGGGACGACGAGGGACGACGAGTGGGGCGCGGGGCGCGAATCCGTGACGCGACGACGCGCCGTCGATCGGTGACGCCACTCGATGACGATGACGTCCACCCTCTCGGTCCGAGTCCCCGTTCGAGCGAATCGACGCGCGAGTGGACGCGCGAATCGACGCGCGATGACCGCGCCTCGCGCGTCATCATCGTCATCTTCTTCTTCATCATCGCTCGCGAATGAGAAAATCATCGTCATCGGGGCGAACGGGAAGACGGGGAGGCGGTGCGTGGAGTACCTGCGCGCGTCCACGGATGCGAGCGCGATCGTCGCGTGCACGCGCGGTGGCGCGTACGAGGGCGGCGCGGTGGACGCGCGCGTCGAGAGCGCGGCGGTGAACGTGGCGACGGCGTCGGTGGCGGAGCTCACGAACGCGTTCGCGGGGGCCAAGGGGGTGATATTCGCCGCGTCGCAGTCGCAGAGCGGTGGTGACGCGTCTCGGGTCGATCGAGACGGTGTCATCTCGTGCGCGAGAGCGTGCTTGCGAGCGGGCGTGGAGCGATTCGTCGTCGTGAGTTCGGGGTCGGTGTCCAAACCGTCGTCGCCGGTGTACGTGTTTTTAAACTTCTTCGGAGGCATCATGCGAAACAAGATATTGGGCGAGGACGCGGTTCGAGCGCTGTATTTCGATCGCGACGGTCAGTACTACACCGTCGTTCGACCCGGCGGTCTGTCGGAGGACCCCGCGCGAGGTCCGAGCGCGCTCGAGCTCAACCAGGGAGACGAGGTGAGCGGACGCGTCTCTCGCGACGACGTCGCCGCCATCTGCGTCGAATCCATCACGAGAGAGGACACAAAGAACGCCACGTTCGAGTGTTACGACGCCGACACCGCCAAACCCCTCGGTGAGGTTGGATTCTCAAACCTGATGAAAGCCACCAGCGACGCCGACGGCGTCCCGCGCACCGGTCTCGAGCGTCGAGGCCAAACGTGGGACGACATCTTCACCGGCTTAACACCCGACGCCCCCGGCGCCAAGCAACAGGGCGAGGGTTTCACGTTGTGATGTGACGCACGCATCGAGCGAGACGGACGACCGCACATCTCGAATCGAGTCGCCCTCCTCCGCCTCGCGCGCGATGTACATCGAATCAATCCACCTCGAATCAATCCACCTCGAATCACTCCACCTCGACGCCACTCTCACCCGCGACGCGCGTCCGCGTCCCTCGCGCGTTCGCCCTCGACGCGCTCTCGCGCATGTCGACCGTCCCCGCGTCTCGCCCGCGCCTCCGCGTCGTCTCGACCGCACGACCGGGTCTCTGGTGGCGCACTTTCGGGTTAGTCGTTCCCTCGGCATCGGCGTCGTCCTCGCGCCCGTCGTCGACGTCCGTCGTCGACGTCCGCGCGTCGAACGCCGACGTCGACGTCGTCTCGTCGGTGCGTCCCGGCGATGTCCTTCGATTCACCCTCGTCGACGACAACGACGCCGATGATGGGCGTGATGATGACACCCGCGCGCACAAAGGGTTGCGATTTCTCGAGGTGACGGCGACGACGGCGACGACGGCGATCGGACGCTGTCGAGGACGGCGATGCGCGCTCGAAATCTCGGCGAATGAGACGTTCGTGACGTACGAGGAATCGAAGGAGGCGTCGACAACGGACGAGTCGCTGCGCAGCGCGTTCCCGGAGTGGATGACGCTCCTGGAGGCGTTGGCGACGCGCGAGAGGTATCCGAGGAGGAGAGAGACGGGCGCGAGGAGGTGCGAAGACGTCGTTCGGGTGAAGAGTTTAGATGCGTTACGCGCGGACGTGGACGAGGACGCGAGTTTTTGGGTGGATGGAAGCTCGAAAGATTTTAAAGGTTTGAGCGCGGACGAGCGCGCGTTGCTCAACGCCGGGGAACTCGTCGCGTTTCAACGCGGACTACGACCGATGTGCATGGTGCAGTTGTGGACGGGATGGAACGATGATGAGGTGGGGGATCAAAACATCGATTTGCCGTACGTCGTGCGATTGTTGCGAGAGGTGATCGAGGATGAAAAGATCGAGGCGATCACGACGGCGCCGCCGAACGCGACGGACGCGCACGGTCTCACCGCGCTCGTGTTCCCGAACCGATCGCCGTATCGCGAGCGCGCCGAGTTTTTGGCGTCGTTCGGCGCGCAAGCCGCCCTCGTGGCCGGATCGCCGTACTATCAAACGCTCATCGGAAGGTGTCTCGGGTACAAGGAAGAGAACATAGAGGCGCACGTGCGACAATACAACAGGGGCGCGCCGATTTCGAAACGCGTGAGCGACTCGGTCGACGAAGAGTTGCGGAGGATTTCACCCGTGCCTCCGACGAAGAATTGGCGCGAAGATTTTCCGGAGATTGAACGAAAGAAAAGATGGCGAAAGAAGAAGAAATCAAAGCGACGGACGTCGAGCGTGGAAGACGTCGAGATGATGTTCGGTCGGCGACGAAACAGGTGACGGATGAACGGACGACGCGCCGGCGTCGATGTTGTAATACGTGATGATTGATTGATTGATTTTACAGAGTGATATCGCTTCCGTCGTCGCGACACCGACGCAATAACCGTCCAAACTCGGGGTGAAGCGTGAGCATCCATCTCTTTCTCTTTGCGTCCTTCTCGCGCGTCTCCTCGTCCGCCGCGTCCTCGTCCTCGAGCGCGATCCAATCCCCTCTGCGCCCGTTCGCCCGCACGACGTCACCTTCCGCGCGATGACCGACGATGTTCCCTCTCATCGTCGCGCTCTCTCGCACGGGCACGAACGGCGAGTGCGAGACTCGATAACTCGCGCCGTGCCGCGCGAACGGAAGCGCCGTGTGATCGCACGCCTCCGTCGCCTCCGCGCTCGCCAATCGCATCGTCGTCATCGGTAACTCGCGTCCACTCGCGAGTTCGAGCAACACACCGTGCTCGGGGTGTCTCGTCAGCATCCATCCCGCGCTTCCCTCGATGTTTTTACCCTCGTCGTCGTCTCCGCGCAATTCCAACCACCCGTCGCCCGTCACCGACGTCCCCGCCACGCGCTCTCCCTTTCGCGCGTACCGAACCACCGCGCTGTCCACGTGCGGCTGCGCGCGAACGGGCACACCGGGCGCGAACACCACCGCGTACGTCGCCTTAATCTTCCCTCTTTCCACTCTGTTCGCGCGCAGGTGCCACGTCCCGTCGTGTCCCGCCAACGCCGACGCGATGCGTCCCACGTCCCACGCGTCATCCTCATCCTCATCCTCATCCGCATCCTCCCTCGTCCCCGTCGGACGTCGACGTTCGTTCCCGGGCATGACGATCCCACCGTCCGAATTCCGTTCCTCGTCCTCGTCCTCGTCCTCGGCTCGCGACGACCGGTCACGCGTCCTTCACTCACGCATCGCACGCACGCATCGAGGCATGAAACACCGAGAGAGACGACACATTAAAAAAACGCACGAAACGCCCACGCATCCGCCTCGTTGGCGAAC
>MDTE01128126.1_pt1 | contig 12576 bp, 12 predicted proteins | sample 811231 | NCBI WGS metagenome assembly MDTE01 (sample SAMN05326651, study PRJNA326480) | marine metagenome | isolation source: seawater | place: Indian Ocean: Red Sea | collected 2010
CAAAGCTGTGACTGTGTAATCTATATTCATACGAATCAATTTGATTATCAATGTTGCCTTTGTTATTTACAAGTAAAATTTTATGAACCAACTGAACTTATTTATAGAACTTACAAGATTAAAAAAACCTATAGGTTACATGCTACTTTTTTGGCCGTGTGTTTGGGGATTAACACTTGCCTATGATTTCTCAGAAAGATTGGATCTTTATTTTTTTTATCTTTTACTTTTTTTTCTTGGTTCAGTATTGATGAGATCAGCGGGATGTATTGTAAACGATGTTTTGGATAGAAAATTTGATAAAAAAGTTTTAAGAACCAAAAGCAGACCAATAGCATCTGGCAAAATATCTGTTTTCACTGCTTTAGTTTATGCAAGCATTCTTTGCTTACTTGCATTACTTGTATTAATAAATTTCAACTATTTTACAATTTTTTTAGCATTTGCGTCAATGCCTTTAGCTTTTACTTATCCATTGATGAAAAGATATACTTACTGGCCACAACTTTTTTTAGGAATTACATTTAATTATGGATTGGTCCTTGGTTGGACGTCGATCAAAGATGAGATAGATATCTTACCAATTATTTTTTACCTCGGAGCCATATTTTGGACACTAGGATATGACACAATTTATGGATATCAAGATATTAAAGATGATGAAATAATAGGAGTCAAATCTACTTCAATTAAATTTAAACAAATTCCAAAAGTATTTCTATCAATGGTATATTCACTATTTTTTTTATCATTAATTTTTGTAGGCTATTATATGGATTTAGATTATGTATTTTTTATAATATTAATTTTAATATTTTATCAATTATTCTTTTACCAAATTAAAAGTTTCAAAAAAAATAAATCAAAACTATGTTTAAGAATTTTTAAAAGTAATAATCTTTTAGGTTTAATGGTTTTTATAAATATTATTGTTGGAAAATTATTATGATTAAAGATGATTTCAAGATAATTAAGAGGTTATATAAAGATTATACTGTTAAACATTTAAAAAAAATTATCATAGCTATATTATTTTCAATTCTTGTTGCAGGAAGTACTTCTGCTATAGCGTATTTGTTAGATCCTGCTATTGAAAAAATATTTATTAATCAAGACCCAACTCTGATGTATATAATCCCTTTTGTTATTGTGATTGCTTTTTTCACTAAAGGAATATCTTTGTATTTAGCAAAAGTGATCATGATAAGAGTATCTCAAGAACTCAAAGCTGATGTTCAAAAAGATATGATGAAATCCCTGATCTCTACAGACACAAAGTTTATTGATGGAATCCATACTGGAAAATTCATCTCAAACCTCACACTTGATGTGACTTTATTAGTTAATTTGGTTAGCACCGCTTTACTGAATATATTTAAAGACACACTTAGTTTAATAGGTCTTATGACAGTTATGTTTTTTCAAAACTGGAAGTTATCTCTAGTTGCTATAATCATGATACCATTAGCAACAGTCGTTGCTAGAACACTTGGAAAAAGAATCACCAAAGCAACAAGAGAAACGATGGATACCTCAGCATTATTTACAAAAAGATTAGTCGAAATTTTTAAAAATCATAGAATAATAAAAAGTTTTCAAACTGAAAAGTTCGAACATAATAGATCCTCTGCTGATATAAAAAACTTAAAAGAAAAAGCCATTAAAATGACTGAAATATTTACTCGTAATACTCCTATTATGGAAACGTTAACAGGAATAATGATTGCTGCTTTAATTTTTTACTCAGGGACATTGATTAAAAATGATGAATTAGAGATAAATAATTTTTTTTCATTTTTGGCAGCAATGATGTTGGCATATCAACCAGTACGGTCATTAGCAGGTTTAAACATTTCAATTAATCAAGGTGTAAGTGCAGCGAAGAGAGTATTGCCAATTATTGATAGAGACTCAGAAATTAAAGACAAGGTGGGTTCACCAAATTTAATAGTTAATAAAGGTACTATTGAATTTAAAAATGTTAATTTTCATTATCATAGTGAAGACAATAAGGTGGCTTTAAAATCAGCTAATATATTGATGGAAGGTGGAAAAATGACCGCACTAGTTGGCTTAAGTGGTGCGGGTAAGTCGACAATTTTAAACCTAATACCTAGATTTTATGACAGAAATGATGGTGATATATCAATTGATGGTCAATCAATATATGAATTTAATCTTTTCTCTCTTAGAAAAAACATTTCATTAGTTAGTCAAGACACCACTCTTTTTGATGATACGGTAAAAAATAATATTAAATATGCAAAACTGGATGCATCAGAAGATGAAATTTTAGAGTCTGCTAAAAACTCTTTTGCTCATGAATTCATTGAAAAATTGCCTAATAAATATGAGACTTTAATTGGAGAGAATGGAGTAAGACTTTCTGGTGGTGAAAAACAAAGAATATCTATCGCTCGAGCCATGCTTAAAAAAAGCCCGATAATATTACTTGATGAAGCAACATCATCCTTAGACTCTGAAACCGAAAGTAAAATTCAAACAGCAATTAAAGATCTTACAAAAGATAAGACTTCAGTTGTAATTGCGCATAGATTGTCAACAATTTTAAACGCTAATAAGATCTTTGTTGTAGATTCGGGTAAAATACTTGAGCATGGAACTCATAATGAACTCTTATCATCATCTGAAACATATAAAAATTTTTACAATAAACAATTGAAAAGAAATTGATGATACATATTTATAGATTTTTAATAAATATTATTCTTATTCTATCACCAATAATCATTATAATAAGACTATTCAAAAAAAAAGAAGATATAAAGAGGTTCAAAGAAAAGTTTACTTTTTTTTCAAAAAAAAGAAAGAAAGGAATATTAATTTGGTTTCACGCTGCAAGTGTAGGTGAATTACTAAGCTTAGTATCTTTGATACAAGAACTTGAAAAAAATAAAAGTATTTCTCAAATCTTAATTACCACAACTACTTTAACGTCATCAAAACTATTTGAAAAATTAAAATTCAAAAAAACTGTTCATCAATTTTTTCCAATTGATAATAATCAACTCACAAAAAGATTTTTAGACTATTGGAAACCACATATAGCAATTTTTATAGATTCAGAGATTTGGCCTAATATGATTAGAAACTTAGAGACAAGATCAATTACCAAAATTTTACTTAATGCCAGAATATCAAAAAAGTCTTTTAAGAGATGGATTCTTTTAGGGACTTTTGCAAAAAACTTATTTAAATGCTTTAATTATACTTTCCCTCAAAATACGGAGTCAAAGTTTTATCTCAAAAAATTACAAGTAAAAAAAATAAAATTTATAGGAAACTTGAAATATGCTCAAAATAATTTTCAGAAAAAAAATGTAAATCCAAAACTTGAGAGATTTGTAAAAACCAAAAAAATTTGGTGTGCGGCAAGTACTCATCCAGGTGAGGAAAATATTTGCGCCTCTGTTCATTTCAAATTATTAAAAAATATTAAAAATCTGGTTTTAATTATAATTCCCAGACACGTTGAAAGAGTTAATAAAATTTCAAGAGAATTGTCTAAATTTAAACTTAAGCAACATATCCATAGCCACACAAAAAAAATTAATCCAAATACAAAAATTTATATTGTAGACACATATGGAGAAACTAGTTTGTTTTTCAAATTTAGTAAGATTGTTTTTATGGGAAAATCTTTAACTATAGACGGTGGTCAAAACCCTTTGGATGCAGCTAGAGAAAATTGTACAATAGTGCACGGATCAAAAATTTCTAATTTTTTAGAAATTTATAACTTTTTAGATAAACAAAAAATTTCTTTTAATACAAAAAATTCAAATCAACTTTATAAAAAAGTAAAATTTCTTTTTGAAAATAATAAAAAAAAATTAAAAATTAAAGATAAAATCAATAAAATAGGTAATGAAATTTTGTATAAAAATTTGAAAGAAATTGAGTCTTTGTTATAGATGTATTTTAATAAACCTAAATTTTGGGATTATAAAAGAAGTAACTATCTTAGCTATTTATTACTTCCATTCACTGTAATTATAATTTTTAGTAATTGGATTGATCAGTTTTTTTTAAAAAAAAAATTTAAAATTAAGACTATTTGTGTGGGAAATATATATCTAGGAGGGACTGGAAAAACACCAATTTCAATTGAAATTTTTAAAATCTTAAAAAAATTTGGTTTTAGATCAGCATTTATTAAAAAAAATTACTCCGCCCATAAAGATGAGATCAAATTATTATCAAAAGTGGGGCCTGTAATTAGCATGAGATCCAGAAAGGATTCAATTGAATATGCTGAATCTAAAAAATTCAAAAGATTAATTATTGATGATGGTCTACAAGACAAATCTATAAATTATGATCTAAAAATTGTCTGCTTTAATAAAAAGAATTTTATAGGTAACGGAAGGTTGATTCCAGCCGGACCACTAAGAGAAAAATTAAACAGTCTAAAAAAATATGATATTGTTTTACTTAATGGTCCAGGAACTTGTGACCCTAAAATAAAAAGAAAAATTCGTAAAATTAATAAAAAACTAACTATTTTTGAAACATATCCAGTTATAACTAACAAAAATAAAATTAATAAAAAAAGAAGATACTTATTATTCTCTGGTATAGGAAATCCTAACTCTTTTCCAGAATTATTAAGTATGAATGATTTTAAAATAAGTGAAACAATAGTATTTCCAGATCATTATGATTATTCATTCCAGGACATTGTATCTATAAAAGAAAGAGCAAAAATTTTAGATTTAAGAATTCTAACAACTGAAAAAGATTATTTAAGAATTGATAAAAAAGATAGATCTAATATCAATTTTGTTAAGCTAAAATTTAAAATCGAAAATGAAAAAAAATTCATCAAATTGCTAATTAGTTAATATGAAAAATGTATTATATTTAATTCAAGCTATATCTATTTATTTTTTCTTTTTTGTTTGTAAAATAATTGGGTATAAAAATTCATCAAATTTGGGAGCTTTCCTTGGAAAAAAAATTGGTCCGTTCTTTAGATCAAAGAAAATATTACAAAGTAATCTTAAAAAAGCTTTTTCTAATATTTCAGAAAAAGAAATAAACAAAATTTCGAGAGATATGTGGGAAAATTATGGACGAATTTTAGCAGAATATGTTTTCATAAAAAAATTTAGAAATTCAGAATTAAAGGACTTTATCACAATAGACGGTGAAGAAATTTTTTTAAAGATTAAGGAAGAAAATAACCCAGTAATTTTCATCTCTGGTCATTTTAATAATTTTGAATTACTAGCTATGATGATAGAAAGATATGGGATTGATCTTGCCGCAATTTATAGACCTCTAAATAATCATTTTTTAAATAAAACAATGGTAAATTTACGAAAAAAATATATTTGTAAAAAACAAATTCCAAAAGGAATTTCAGGTGTAAAAGATATGGCATATCAATTTAAAAATGGAACATCTTTAGCACTGATGATCGATCAGAGAGTAAGTCAAGGAGCAAGAACAAATTTTTTTAGCTACCCTGCTCACACTACAACTTTACCAGCCCAATTTATAAAGAAATACAACTGTAAAGTCGTTCCAGTTTACATTGAAAGATCGAAAAAATTCTATTTTAATCTTAAAGTTGATCAGCCAATTAAATTTAATGAAAATGATAGCATCGAAAAAATAACCTTAAGTTTAAACAATTGGCTAGAAAAAAAAATCACTCAAAATCCTACACAATGGATCTGGTCTCACAATAGATGGAAGTAACTAATCTTTTTTAAGAGACTCTCTTTTTAATTGTGCCTCTAACGGAGAAAAATAAGCCTCCTGAAGCTCAACATTCCAATAGTTCAATTTGTCCAAAGGTATATCTTTTCCAGAAACGGCACATTTAACGTGATCGCCATTTTCTAATATTTTAAAATTATTAGGTAAATATTTTAATTTTGCTAATTTTTTATTCATTTATAGTTTATATACTAATACATGATTGTTGGAATTTTAGGAAGTGGCGGTAGAGAACATGCGATATGTGAAACTTTAAAAAAATCAAAAAATATTAAGAAATTATATTGCTTTCCAGGAAATGCTGGCACTGCAGAAATAGCAACAAATATCAATGTGGATATTGAAAATTTTGAGGAAATAAAGAATTTTATTTTAAAAGAAAATATAGACTTAATTATTGTTGGTCCTGAAAAACCCTTAGTTGATGGAATAGTTGATTATTTAGAAAAATTTGAGATTAAAGTATTTGGTCCAAATAAGATCGCAGCTCAACTTGAGGGGTCTAAAATTTTTACAAAAAAATTATGTAAAGAAAATAATATTCCAACTGCTAACTTTGGAATATTTAATGATAGGGAAAGTTCAAAAAAATTTTTAAAAAAAACAAATTATCCAACTGTCATAAAAGCAAATAATTTGGCATCAGGAAAAGGAGTCTATATTTGTGAAAATGAAACTGAAGCTGAGACTGCTGTAGATGAGATATTTGCTGGAAAATTTGGTCAAGCAAATGAACTACTCATAGAAGAGTTTTTAAGTGGTGAGGAAATGAGTTTTTTTATTTTAACTGATGGTCTAAATATTAAAAATTTTGGTACAGCTCAAGACCATAAAAGGGTTTTAGAGGGAGACAAGGGAAAAAATACAGGAGGAATGGGCGCATACTCACCCTCAAGACTTATAAGTGATGAACTTGAAAAAAAAATTATTCGCAAAATTATTGATCCAACATTAAAAGCTATCAGTAAACTTGGGACAAAGTATAAAGGTTTCTTATACGCTGGATTAATGATAACAAATAATGAACCATATCTAATCGAATACAATGTAAGAATGGGAGATCCGGAGTGTCAAACTATACTTCCAAAATTAGATACTGATTTAAGTGATATCATTTTAGCTTGTTGTGATGGTAAACTTGATCAAATTAAAATTGATTGGAATAACAAAAAAAGTTTATGTATTGTTTTATGCTCAAAAGGTTACCCCGACGAATTTAAAAAGAATATTGAAATTGAAAATTTAGATAAAGTTAATTTGACAAACAACGATTTTATATTCCATGCAGGAACTTATAAAAAAGATAAAAAAATTTTTTCAAAAGGTGGGAGAGTATTGAATTTTGTATCTTTGTCAGACAACTTTTTTCAATCTAGAGAAAATAATATTAGAAACTTATCAAAATTAGATTGGTCAGAAGGGTTTTATAGAAAAGATATTGGATTTAAAGTTATAGAAAAATGAGAATTATCTCCGGAATTTTTAAGGGAAGAAAATTAAATTTACCATCTGATAAAAAAACAAGACCATTAAAAGATATTACTAAAGAGGCAATTTTTAATATTATCAAACACTCAAATAAAGTATCAACAAAAATTGTTAATTCCTTTGTCTTAGATTTATTTTCAGGGGTTGGATCTTTTGGTATCGAGTGCATTTCAAGAGGAGCTAAGCATGTTACTTTTGTTGAAAATTATCATAATGTTCTTCCAATACTTAAAAAAAATTTGATAAAAATTGATCTTAAAAATAATTATCAAATAATTGAAAAAAATATAATCGATGATTTAAACTTCGGAGAATTTTCAAAAAAATTTGATATAATTTTTATCGACCCCCCATATAAAAGTAAATGTTTAATTAATATTTTGTCAAATATAGAAGAGAATAAAATTTTATCAAAAAATGGTCTAATAATTTTTCACCAGCATAAAAAAGAAAATGATCTGGTTCCAGAAAATTTTAAGATTAGAGAAAAAAAAAACTACGGTATTTCGAAAATTGTATTTGGAAATTTTTAAAAAATTTAGCCTATCAATTTTTTTTTTGTTTCTATCTTTATAAGCTCTACAGCTGGCTGATTATAAGGGTTCAAGCCTAATGATTTACTAACTAGTATTGTTTCTAAAATAAAAAAGGTAAACAATTCTCCTAACGTCTCCTCATTTCTTCTTAAAATTTCAAAGCTCCTAAAAGGAATGTTTTTTTTTAAAAACACTTTTTCTGAAGCAAGCTTTTGTGAATTCAAAATGAAATCAAAACTCTTATTTTTTAGATAAGAATAAGATTTAAGTAATTTAGAATTAATAATTTTTTCTGATTTTTTTTCATTCACACTAAAAAAAGTAAAAAAGTTATTTTTTGGGCCATCTAAATATAATTGCATGAGGCTATGATTATCTTTTGGCATTGTAGAAATAATTGGAAAAGCCCCCTTTTGTTTTTTTCCTAAACTTTCACCTACTAATTGTTGATACCATTTAAATAAATCCTCAGAGTCTTTATCATAATTGAGAATTACTGAATTGTATTTTTTTTTCTTTAAGAAAAAAATGATATTTGCGGTATTAGTTATAAGAGAGTTTAAAAAATTTTTATTTTTAACAATATTATTTAATTGTTTAAATTTCTTTTCATTAAGTCCAAGTAGTATTGAAGGCAACATTCCGACTTCAGAAAGAACTGAATATCGACCACCTATAAAATTATTATGATCAATAACATCTGCTTTAAGTTTGTTAGCTAAAACTTTTAAATAACTCTCAGAATTTTGTGTAATAAAAATATTTTGGTTGTTTTTTTTTACTAAAATATTAACATTTGCAATTGTTTCAAGGGTATTACCTGACTTTGATATAACTAAATTTAGGGGTTTCTTTAAGTGTTTATAATTTTTAAGATTAGGATTTAAGTTATCAATATAATTAACTTTTTTTTTAATTTTTGAGCTTAAAAACTGACTTATAGCTTTAAGACCTAAAATTGATCCACCCATGCCAATCACTCTCAAATTTAACGATTTTTTTTTAATTTTTTTTAAAAATTTATTTGAATACTTGTATTTATAGGATGGTGAACAGGATTTTAAAATCTCATTCTTATTTTTTAAAAGAAAATTTAAATTTTTTTTTATTTTTTCTTTACTTAATTTTTTTTTAAAATTACTTAAAACTATATTATTAGAAATTTTCATTTCTTTTTAAGAATGTCTGAAATAGATCTTTCAATTTCATTTGTTGTATTTTGACTTTTGTCTCCTGTTGCCCCACTCAAAACACCTGATAAATCAAGATTCTTATCTTCATTTATATCATCTTTTTTAAATTCTCTTGGTTCAGGTAATTCTGAATAATCAGGTGGTAAAACTAAAGGATTTTTTTTTTCAATTAAAAATTCATCGACGTTTTTTTTCTTTTTCATACTTAGAGTTTCTTTGACACCTTTGCAGCTTATAAGTAAAACTGAAAGTATTAGAGATAAAAATAAAAATTTAATTAGTTTCATATTTTTTTTTTACAAAAAATTCTGCAAGAATTAACCACAAAACTCCTATAGTAATAAATATATCCGCAATATTGAAAATAAACCAATGAAAATTATTAACATGGAAATCTATAAAATCAGGAACTGACTTGAACATGATCCTATCAAATAAATTGCCAATTGCTCCACCTGAAATCAATGCAAAACCTATTTTTTCAACATTTTTAGATTTTATAAGCATTATGATTAATATTAAAATTATTAAGGTAATTAACAAAGAAATTGAATGATAAATAAAATCATTTTCAAAAGATAAAAGTCCAAAAGCAATACCTTCATTCCAAATTAATTGAAAATTTAAAAATTTTGATTGATATATTTCATTATTTCTAATTTCTTCAGAAAAATTAACTATTAATATTTTTGATATTCGATCAATTAGAAAAACAACAAAAACTATTATAAAATAAAAAATATTTTTTTTTAACATTTATGTTTCAATTTTTTGGACAATTAGTTCTTCCACATGGTGATTGACTTATTTTCCAACACAAAGGACATTTGCTTCCCTCGGCTTTTTTAGTAACAATACTAATTTTGTCTACAGATTTATCATCAACCTCTGCCGACGAAGTAATACAAAGTTCAGATAAGTCAATATTTTTAATTACTTCTAAGCCTTTTTTGTCAAGTTTAATTGATAGTGCCGCTTCTAAACTCGATCCTATTTCTTTACTTGCCCTTTTTTCTTCAATACTAATATTACATATATCTCTAATTTTAATTAGTTCATTCCATTTTTCATTTAATGCCAAGTTCTCAAATTTTTTTGGAAAATTCAAAAATTTTTCTAAATGAATACTTTTATTTTTTTTTGAAATAAGTTGATAAATTTCTTCTGTTGTAAAAGATAAAATCGGTGCAAACCATTTTAATAATGACTCTAAAATGATGTTTAATAGTAATAAAGATGAATTTCTTTTTTTAGAATTTTTATCATCACAGTAAAGAGTATCTTTCCGAATATCAAAATAAAATGCAGACAAATCGACTGTGCAAAAATTTAGTAACTCCTTATATAGATTATGAAAATCATAATTCTTAAAATATCTCTCAAAATTCAAGTTTAAACTATAAATTTTATGAAGCATAAACTGTTCTAACTCAGGTAATTCTTTAAGATTTAATTTTTCTAAATTTATTTCCTCAAAATTATCATTTAAATTTCCAAGTAAATATCTAAAGGTATTCCTTATTTTTCTATAAGACTCTGAATGTTGATCTAATATAGAATAATCAATTCTTAAATCTTCCGCATAATTTGATGATGCAACCCAAATTCTTAGAATATCCGCTCCATACTTTTTTAATATATCCTCAGGAGCAATTACATTTCCAAGAGATTTTGACATTTTTAAACCCTTGCCATCAACAACAAAACCATGAGAAAGAATAGACTCGAAGGGGGCTTTGCCCCTAGTCCCACAAGATTCTAGCAATGATGAATGAAACCAGCCTCTATGTTGATCTGAACCCTCTAAATACATTGATGCTGGCCATTTGAGATCCTCTCTTTTTTCTAAGACAAAGGAGTGGGTTGAACCACTATCAAACCAAACTTCAACAATATCACTTAACTTTTCAAATTCTGCCTCTTCATATTTTTTTCCTAAAAATCTTTGAGCATCATCAGAAAACCAACAATCAGACCCCTCTTTCTCATAGATACTTGCAATGTTCTCAAAAACTTCATCGTCAATTAAAATTTCTTTTGTTTTTTTATTCAAAAAAATTGGTAATGGAACGCCCCAAACTCTTTGTCTAGAAACGCACCAATCAGGTCTTGTTTCTATCATTGATTTAAGTCTATCTTTTCCTTTTTTTGGATAAAAATTTGTTTCATCAATTGCTTTTAAGGCTTTATCTCTAAGTTTATGACTTTCCATTGAGATAAACCACTGAGGTGTAGCTCTATGTACAAGTGGTGCTTTTGATCTCCAAGAGTGAGGGTAAGAATGAATTAATACACCATTTTTTAAAAGTTTTTTTTGTTCTTTTAATTTTTCAATTACAATAGGATTTGCTTTAAAAATATGCATCCCTTCAAATAAAGATACATTCTTTGTATATTTGCCATCTCCGTCTACTGTCTCAATCGCCTTTATTCCATTGTTTAAACATAAATTAAAATCATCAGGACCATGACTTGGTGCACAATGAACAATGCCTGTGCCCTGTTCGGTTGTAACAAATCTTGCTTCAAGCATCGGTATATCATGATTGTAACCTAATTGTAAAAATGGATGATTGCATATAGTTCCATCTAGGTCTTTCCCTTTAAATTTTTTTAACTTTTTAAATTCTTTGATTTCACAATCTTTTATGACAGACTCCACCAACTCATCTGCAAGAACAATCTTTTTATTATTAAATTCACCCTCATCATTAATTTGTATCAACAAATAATCTAAATTTTCGTTATAGGCTAAAGCTCTATTAGCAGGGATAGTCCATGGAGTAGTTGTCCAAATTATTATTTCACTACTATTAAGCTCTGAAATTTTTGACGACTTGACAGGGAAAGATGCATAAATGGTATCAGATTTATGGTCCTGATATTCTACCTCTGCGTCTGCCAGAGCAGTTTTTTCAACTGTTGACCACAAAACAGGTTTAAAGCCCCTATATAAACTTCCTTCTTTTAAAAATTTTCCCAGCTCTCTAACAATTTGAGCCTCAGCATCAAAACTCATTGTAGAATAATAATTTTGCCAATCTCCAACTACACCTAATCTTTGAAATTGATCTTTATGAATCTCTATCCATTTTTCCGCAAAAGCTCTACATTCTTTTCTAAACTCAACGATTGGAACTTCGTTTTTATTTTTTTTGTTTTTTTTATATTGTTCCTCAATTTTCCACTCTATCGGCAATCCGTGACAATCCCAACCCGGAACATAAACTGAGTCTTTCCCATTCATTTGATGAAATTTTACAATTATATCCTTTAAAATTTTATTCAGAGCTGTTCCCATATGAATATTTCCATTCGCATAGGGAGGTCCATCATGCAGAACAAACTTCTCTTCTCCTTTTCTTGATTTCCTAAGTTCATTATAAAGGTTAATATTTTGCCAAAATTTTAATATTTCTGGCTCTCGGGTTGGTAAATTTGCTTTCATAGAAAAAGCAGTCTTAGGAAGATTTATTTGAGATTTGCTCATTTACTTTTTTTTGCTTTTAACAAGTCAATTTTAATTTGTTTTCTTAGTTGATTTATATTTTTGAATTTTTTTTCTTTTCTTATAAATTTTTTAAATTCCACTGTTAAGTACTTATTATAGA
>MDTE01163836.1_pt1 | contig 12575 bp, 9 predicted proteins | sample 811231 | NCBI WGS metagenome assembly MDTE01 (sample SAMN05326651, study PRJNA326480) | marine metagenome | isolation source: seawater | place: Indian Ocean: Red Sea | collected 2010
GCCCGTCGACGCCGCGAGGTGGCGTCGGGACGCGCGACTCTGGCGACTGTGCCGACAGACGCTCGGGACGCGACGGCGAGCGGAACGAAACGGAACGGTACTACGATGATTTTTGTTGATAACGTTACGCGCGGAGCAAAACTTTCAAAAGGGCCATCCGAATGAACAGACCGTTTTGAGCCTGTCGGAAGTAACCCGCTCGGGGATCGGCGTCGCAATCGACGGTGATTTCATCGACGCGCGGGAGCGGGTGCATGACGACGGAGCTCTGCGGCAACGCGTCCATGACGCTCTGATCGACGATGTACTTGCCGCTCGCCGCCGCGTAATCTTCGGGATTCTTGAAACGCTCCTTTTGGATGCGCGTTTGATACAAAACGTCCACGTCCGCTGCAACTTGAGCGAGATCGGTCGCCTCTTCCCACTCGATGCCCTTGTTCGTCAACAACTGTTTAATGTCGTCCTTCATTTTCACGACGTCCGGCGCTACAAAGTAAAACTTGACGTCGTTGAACTGCGTCAAAGCGCTCGCCAGCGATCGAACGGTTCGGCCGTTCGCTAAATCTCCCACGAGAGCGATGTTAAAGCCATCGAGACGCCCGATTTCTTTGCGGATGGTGTATACGTCGAGCAGCGCCTGCGTCGGATGTTGCCCCGGTCCGTCGCCGGCGTTGATGAGCGGCTTCTCGATCGCGTCAGCCGCCCTTCGCGCGGCGCCTTCGGTGAAGTGTCTCAAGACCACGATGTCGGCGTATCCTTCGACCGTCCGCATCGTGTCCTCGAGCGTTTCGCCCTTGGCCGCGCTCGAATACTCGCCCGCGCTCTCCGTGCTGACGATGCCGCCTCCCAATCGACCCATCGCCGCCTCGAACGACAAGCGCGTGCGCGTGGACGGCTCGTAAAACAGCGTGCTCATCAGATATCCCTGCAGCATGAGCGACTCGGGCGTTCCCGGTTTCACCTTTGCCATCTCGTCCGCGACGTCGAAGAGCTCCTCCATCATGGCGCGATCGAATTGCTCAGCCTCGACGCACGACGTGAGCTCGGATAATCCGCTCGTGTACCGCGTCGCGCGCGTTCGCGCGCGTCCACGTCTCCCACAACGTCTCTTCGCGCCCTCTCGCCTCGCCGGCCGTGCCGCCGATGATGACGACGACGCCGTCCTCGTCATCATCATCGGCGTCGTCGTCATCATCACGCTCGTCGTCGTCGTCGTCGTCGTCGTGTGGGCGCGCGCGAGCAGATTCGACGTCCCGAACGCCGTCCCTCGTCCCCGCGCTCGTCGTCGTCCGCGAACCTACGCACGCACCGTCGCGGGCGTCACACTCTCGAGTGTGTGGCTTCACTCATCATTCGTTTTCAAAGTCATCGCCTCGGTGAAGCCGAGATGAGATGAGGAGACGACCGGATGCGCGATGCGTGGTGGCGATGACGATCATGCGTGGTGTATTTTCAACAGTATTATTATTCTTATTTATTATGTCAACGCGAGGGCGGTGACGTCAACGAAGACTTTTCGCGTGGGGACGCGCGTCGCGCCGAGCCGAGGCGCTCGCTCACACCGTCGCGTCGAGCCACTGCGGGGCTTCGGTGTTCTTCTTCTCCGGGAAGCCGGTCATGAAGAAGTCGGCGACAATAGCCGCGGCGCCACCCGCCATGGGCGCGATCCAAGCGATCCAGTGGCGTTCCCAGAGAAACTTCGTAGAGACGGTTGCGCCGGGGGCGGCGCGCCCCTTGAGTCGAATCGTACCGGCGACGGAGGACGCGAAACACCTGGCTGCGTTGATCATACCGCCGCTGATGTAGCCGGTGAACATGAAGGCGATGAAGTACGCAATGCCGATGAAGATGGAGGAAAAGAACGCGCTCTGCTTCAGCGAAGGGTGCGTCGCTTGGATGACGGTGACGAGGAACAGCCAATTCGCGATTGCTTCGGCAAAAAAGATGCGGCCGACGCTCGTGGCGCCCCAGACCCCCTCGGTGGCGCCGACGGTGCCCGGCGTGACGTTCAAACCCCTGTCGTTCGAACCCGTGAGCCAGATGCACGTCCAACACACGCCGATGAGCGCGCCGGCGAGTTGGGACACCACGTTGGCGAACATTTGTTCCACGGTGATTTTTCCCGTCGCCATGAATGCGACGGAGACGCTCGGATTCATTTGTACGACCGTTTCCTTTCGGAACGCGTACGTGAGCAGAGTCACGACGGTGCCGTACACCATCGCCGTCGAAAATCCTGCGCCGTAATTCATCTGCGCCGGCACGCACAGCGCGACGTACGTCATCGTCGCGATGAATTCTATGATGCATCCGCGGGTGCTCACCGACTTGAATCCATCCTTGGCGTACGTCGGGCGCTTCACCGCCATCTCTCGTTTCCCCAGCATGTTCGGATCGAGCGCGTTTCTTTTCTCTCAGTCTCTCAGTCTCTCGTCTTCCGAACGAGAGCGAATTCCTTTCCGCGGCGTCGGCGTGTCACGTTTCTCAATCAACCTTCGTGCCCCCCGATTGGACCATTTTGGACCATTCGGTTCTTTTTTCAACCGTCTTGCCGAATGAATCCCGAAGGGTGACGATACAGACGACGAAGATGCAGACGACGACGCGCCGAACGCGCGCGGACGCGCGCGGACGTGGAATGGAATGGAATCTCTCGTCGAATGGTCGCGCGCGCGAGGCGTGCGCTGGTCCGAGGAGACGCTCGAGGTGAAGACCGTCTCGACGAGCGGCGGCGCGGGCGACGAGCCCGGGGCGACGCATCGCGGGATTTTCGCGACGCGCGCCATCGCGGGAGATGGCGAGGAAGATTTGATCGTCGTACCGCGCCGCGCGATGATCGCGTGCGGCGGCGATGGCGGCGGCGAGGCTGACGCCGGAGGACGGGACGAGGGAGCGCGCCGAGGACGCGACGCCGAGGACGCGCGGGACGAACTCGCCATCGAATTGCTGCGTCTTCGAAGCGCCGGGAGTGAAAAAGGTGAGTTTGCGGAATACATCAATTCCATGCCTAGTACATATAATCTACTCCAGTCGTGGTCGGACGAGGAGATCGATGCCTTGCAGGACGCTCGGGCGAAAGCGCTCGCGCTCAGTCGACGCGAGCAGATTCGACGCGCGTACACCAGAAACAAGAACCGATTGGTCGATATTCTCGGCGAAAAGGGTTGTTCGTTCAGTGAATACGAGTGGGCGATGGCCACCGTGAGTTCTCGAGCCGTTTCTGTGCCGTTTCACGCAGCCGGCGCGCTTTGTCCGATGGGAGACATGTTCAATTACGCGCCTCCCGACGCGCCAGAACTGATTGAAGTCGTCGGCGCGCCCATGCGTGGTGCCAGAGACTTTATGGATGAAAACCGTGATGACCACTGCGAGACGCGCGGTGCGTCGCGTCTGAATGAAGATTTACCTCCCGTCCCAGGGTACGGTGCCTACGACGACGGCGAGAAAACATTCACGTTCAAGACGGCTCGACAACCGGAAGGAAGAAGAGGCGTGCGCGCGGACGAAGAGATATACGTGTGTTACGGGGAATATTCAAACTTGCAGTTATTGGATTTCTACGGTTTTACTCTCGCACCCGATGAAAATCCGCAAGATGCGTACACGCTCGACGTAAACGGCTCGCCGCTCGAAGTGTTCGTCGGTGGTTTTGCCTGGACAGATTTAGCCAACCTCCGCGTCGAAATCGCCATCCAGTGTGCTTCAGCCACCAAGAGTAAAGTAAACGAGAAAGAAATACGCGACATCGCGCGCCGAGGAGGCGCTCTCGGTGCCGAAGCTGAGTCGCGAACGTTTGCGGCGGTGCGCCAAGCCGCCGCTGAGGCGTTGCTGAGTTTCCCAACCACCGCGCAGAGCGACGTCGAAGCGTTAGACGCACCCACGACGAGTCTATCCGAGAACATGAGACTGGCGATAACGTGGCGTCTTTGCGCGAAGAGAATAGTGCAGAGGGCGTACAGATGGGCGGACGCGAGGTGCGCCGAGGCGGATGCCGAACTAGCTGCTGGCGCTGTGTCGAACATCTCCCTCGCCCACGTTCGCCGTCCGAAATCGTGATGCCAACATATTTGAGCTTCATGACTCGTCGATAGCCATTAGAGTATATTAGATTGTGTAAGCCTAACAAAAAGCAAAAAAAGGTCCGTGGTTGACGCGCGCGCCTCGTCGCCTCGAGGCGAGCCACGCGCGCGCCCCATCCGCCTTTTCAGCGCACGCTTCAGCGGTACGTCGAGCGCGCGCGAGCGGTGCGACGAAGGATAACGCGCGGATTTTTCGTACGCATCGGTACCCGCGCGTGGACGCCCGCGAAACGCTGCGCATGGAGTCACAACGGCGTCGGGATCCCCGTGGAAACCCTGCAGCGCGTCCGCGGATCGTGTACTGACGTCGCGTCTTCATTGCCCCGAACAGGCTAGGAAACCCGTTATTAGAGATGGCGAAGCGCACGAAGAAAGTTGGTACGTACTCGCGATTCCGTCGCGCGCGGAGCTCGCGCCGTCGCGCTCGGTGATGCCGATGGAAGTCATGGATGAACGTTCTAGGGCTTGGACTCGCGAACGGCACGGATCGGGGCGCTCGCGAGGCGGGGCGACCGCGACGCGATGAAACCGAACCGAGAAATGTACTGACCGTAATACGTATCGTTCTTTGCGTCGCGCAGGCATTGTTGGCAAGTACGGCACGCGCTACGGTGCGTCCCTCCGCAAGGTCGTGAAGAAGCAAGAAGTGTCCCAGCACTCCAAGTTCTTCTGCGACTTCTGCGGCAAGTACGGCATGAAGCGTTCGGCTGTCGGCATTTGGAGCTGCAAGGGGTGCAACAAGACCAAGGCGGGCGGTGCGTACAGCCTCAGCACGGGCGGCTCCGTCACCGTGCGCTCCACCATCCGTCGTCTCCGCGAAGCGACTGAAAAGTAAGCGAGCGATTCGGTGGCACTGTGCGCGCGCGCGAGTTGTGATTCACTTCGAACGTGCGCGACAGTTTCATTGGACGTTCAATCAGTTTCGAATTAGCTAGTTTCGGTTGTAATGCGAGCGGTGGCTTGCACTTTCAACGCGCGTTCCTCGCCGCTGCCCGCACCCTGAATTCAACCCGTCGCACGTGAAACAAAACATTTGATAGCACTAAAAGATACATAATATGTATGTTACAAAACCCTAGTCCAATATTCGCATCGCGCCCTCACATTTTCATCGAGTGGTGCACCGGCTTCACGCCTCGCGAAGGCTGCCGACCGGAGAGCTTTTCGGCGGTCACTTCCGCCGCGAGTTTCCCCGATAAGATGGCGCCCTCCATCGAACCGAGAAACTTTTGCGAGGTGAAATCCCCGGCGAGCGTGAAGTTCTCGATGGGCGTGTTTTGAGACGGTCTGAACTTGTTCCGACCGGGAGTGGCGGCGTACACCGAGCGCGGCGTCTTCACGACGGCGGCTTTGCGGAGCTTCGCGCCCTCTTCTCCACCGATTTCGTCTGGAAATAAGTTTTCGAGTTCTTTCAGGGTCGCTGACACGATTTCATCATCGCTGGCGGCGATCCAATTCACATCGGAGCCGGCTGTCATATCGCAGGGTGCGAACACGAGCTCAAGCATGGAGCGATTCTCATCCGCGTACTCTGCGCAGCACTCGGACATGTCGGCGTAAACGCTGAGAAGAGGAGATCGACTGAAGACGAGGCCGTTATAAGGACGCAACTTTCGATCAAACCATAGATGAACGTTGATGACGGGAATGCCCTCGAGTTCGTCCAGTTGCTTGAAGAAAGGCATCGCGCGCCACTTTTCGGGCAGTTTGAGTTTCAACGCGTCCACGGGCATGGCGGAGACGTAGTGATCCGCCGTCACGATCTCCCCATTTCGTAACTTGACGCCCTCCACTCGCCCGTTCTCATCGACGAGAATTTCTTGCATCGGCGTGTCCACGAGGACCTTACCACCGCCGACGCGCTCGATGTGTTCCGCCATCGGTGCGCAAAGTCTATCGGGTTGGTTTCCGTCCAAGAACGCCGTCTTCGACCCATGCGTTTCGTTGATGAAACGGTTCATCGCCGTCAAAATCACAGTCATGGACAACTTATCGGCGTCTATGAAATCTAAAGCCTTACCCATGGCGATGAACAACTCGTCTCTGACTCGTTTCGGCATGAAGTTCTTCTTCATCCACTCTTCCACGGATAATTCATCCTGTGCGTCGATGTACTCCTGGCCGCCGAGTAACATCGGCAAGAGCGGGACCCCTGTTCGGATCTTCTCCGTCCAACTGAGCATCTTGTCGTTAGATAGGATGGCCCATCCCATGTTGAAGGGCGCGGGTAAGGCGGGCGGGAAGAAGAATTTCGTAAACTCTCCCGGAAAATCTCTCATGGCGAAGGTCATGCTGTGTTCCTTCCACTGCAACCTATCCTCGATTTCCAGCTCGGCGAAGAGATTCATCATGTTCGGATACGCGCCGAAGAAAATGTGCAAACCAGTCTCGATCCAATCCCCATCCTTATCTTGCCACGCGCTCGTTTTTCCGCCGAGCATCTTCGCTCTTTCTATCAACGTCACCTCGGCCCCCGCGTCTGAACAATATTTCCCGCACGATAGCCCAGCCAAACCTCCACCGATCACCAACACGGTGGGCTTCTCGGTCGACGCTCGGCCGATTTGGAAGTTTCGTAGCTTTTGCGACAGTGCCTTGGCCTCGGCGTAGTTTTCGTTCGTCGGCACGTCCAGCGCAGGTTTCGGGAAATCGCCCAGACGAAGGGCGCTCGACGTCATCGTCATCTTTTTAGTCGCTCCCCGCGGCGACGCGTTCGACGCCGCATTCGAGCGACGGGACGAACGAACGCGTGACCACGCGGACGCGCTGGCGTGATCGGCGCGAATCGACATGCGCTGTGTCGAGTGCGACACTGCGGTGGCTCCTCGAGTCGAGCGCACGCCTGTAAGGAAATTTCTCTTGTACATGTTACAAGCGGCGAGGCGAATCTCACTTTGCGGCGCTCGACGATGATCTATTCGTCGGGGCTGCATCGAGCTTGGCTTTCAGACGGACGACGTACTTTTTCACGTTCTCATCGCCTTGTCGCGCAAGTTCGTCGAGAAGGGGAATCAATTGTCTCGACTCGACGCGCTCTCGACAGACGCGATGACGACACACGTTGCCGAGAGAGTAAATGGCAATCTTGACGATGTCCACGTCAACCACGACTTCATTCCCTTCCGTTGAACCAGCGATGAGATTGATGATTGCATCGAGCGCGCCCGAGCTCACCATGAGACTGCACAGGACGCTCGAATTCCGCACGAGATTGCCGAGCGCGGCGCACGCATTTGACCGCGTCTTCGCCTCCTCTGACGCGTCGAGCAAGTGCATGAGCGGATCGACGGCGGCTGTGAGTGGGCCATAGAGCTCATCCGTGTGAAACGCGGCGTTGCCGATGGCGAATGTGGCAAACTTACGCGTGGTTCGATCTTTATCCCCGCAACGTTCGATCAACTTTTCCACCGTTCCGAGCTCTCGAAACTGTTCGTAGAAAAAGTTGTTGTGTCGACAGACGTTGCCGATGGCGTTGCAGGCTCTTGAGCGCACAGTTGGATCGGAATGGTCCAATAAACGCGTCATCGGCTCCAAGACATTCGCTGCATCGAGCAATGGGTAGTTTTCCTTGTTCCCTCGAGCCAAGTGCATGATGAGGAGGAGCCAATCCGTGACGACGTGCGGAGTCCTATCGGATAGAATTTTCGTGCACAAGACAGACTCGAGACCGCCGCCGGAGACGAATTCGCTGGCGAAAACGCGAGAACTCATCACTAAATAATGTAAGAGGGAAGTCAGCGACGGCCATGCCTCTCGATTAGCCACCTTGAGTCGAGATATCAACGTCTTCGCGACGTCCCGCCTGCTGAGAGTGCTCTTGAACCTCCGCATCGCATCCTCCGTCGCCCCTTGTTCCATCGCGGGTGTCGGCATGCAACTAAACGTTAAACGTATCAAATCCACGGCGGGCACGAGCACGAAATCGTTCGCCACGCTCGTGAACACCGTGAGCGCGAGACACAACGCTTCGGACACGCCGACATCGAGCAAAGTCACGACCGGGTGCTGCGTCCGAGAGTCCAGCAGAGGATCCATGGCGCGCAAAACCGCCGCGCACAACTTTGCATTTTCGATGGTGACATTTCGCTTGGACGTCTCGTCCACCACTATCGCGGCTAAAATCCGTATTCCGTCTGCTGATATCGCCTGTGCGCGCACGTCCTCGCTGGCATCCGCGACGACTCTCAGCAATCTGGCGGAGTGCGTTTTCGTCGTCGCGTTCCTGATGAGTTTCTGCGTTCCATCTTTTTTCACCGATAACGTACCCGCGATGTAAGCAGTCAGAGGTCCAATTTCTGTGGCAGCAAACAGAGCGCGACATACCTGTGTCGCCGTCGCTTGCTTCGTGGATCTCGCTAACGTCTGGCACAAGGCGTCGGTGACACCCCCACCCTTTGAGTTGGCCGGCCCGAGAGCGCCGCGAGTCGCCGCGAGCTCTGAACTGATTCCACGCTCTTTAGCGGCTTCGATCGTGTCCGCGATAGCCTTTGAAGCCGTAGTGGCGACAATTTCACCGATATCGCGACTCGTGTACCCCAATAATTTCCCAAGAAACATCAGATAACCGTTCAACCCGAGACCGCACCAAGGCGTCGACCCGTCGGGAAACGCCACGGTGGACACCACTTTTATGGCTAAAGCTAACAACTCGGGCTGAGGGGGATCATTCGCATTCGCCGCCGTCGTGCAAGCGGCGATAACAGCCGCCGGGAGATCTTTCGTAAGCGCCACCGACCCGCCACCGACGCTCATCAAAATCTTCCTCGGAACCTTCAACATGGCGAGCAACGTTCGCAACGCTGACGCAATGTCTGCCATTTTCGTAGATTTTAACTCTATTTTCTTCGACGCGAGCGTTCTATTCGAAATGTAGCTCGGTAAAAATTTGCTGCGATGTGTGTTCTGCGGCTGAAGCGTCTCAAGAAGCTTGGAAAGCGCGGCTCTATCTCTGCGAAGGCCGGCGGCGGCTTCGACAGATTTGTGCGCTTCGAGCTCGAGCTTTTGCAAATCTTCACTCACGTCGCCCAGGGTGGGGCCCAGAGTCGAGGCGCCACCGCTTTCATGAATTCCTTTACGCCCATCGCCGACGACGCTTTGGCGTCGCCTCTCAATTTTCCTGAAGGCTGCTTCATTTTCTACGTTTATGTCCGAGTTGCCGTTCGAGAGTCCTTCGCCAGCGTCGTCCTTGTCCTTGCGCACGAAGGGATGATCGAGCACGGATGGCCAATTCAATCGCTGTTGCGGCTTTTTGTTCAACAATCCTTGCAAAAACGATTTGAACGATGGCGACATCGAGTTCGGCCACGGAACGACATCCTTGACGATTCGTTGCATCAATGTGTACATGGACGTCGTGTAAAACGGAGTTTTGCCGACGAATAGTTCGTACAGAATGACTCCCAAAGACCACAGATCTACGGTGTGATCGTATGGTTGCTCTTGCACGAGCTCGGGAGCCATGTACAGAGGCGTGCCTTTGATCGAAGTCATCACCAAGGACTGTTGACTCATCGATCTCGCCAACCCGAAATCGCAAACCTTTACGCACCGATCCGCGCCTATTAAAATATTTTCTGGCTTCAAATCGCGATGAATCACCCGATTACTGTGCAAATAATGCAACGCATCGATTAACTGTATCGCAATCTCCCGCACCTCGCACTCCGGTAACTTGGTATCGTGCGTCAACACGTCGAAGAGCACCCCTTGCGCAAACTCCATGACTACGACTATTTCCTTCTTCGTCTCGAACGCGTCCAGCATCTTGATCACGTTCGGATGATCGAGCGTCTTCATGATGTCGATCTCGCTTCGCAACGATTCCAACTCTCGTTCATTCTTCCCGTGTTTCGGAATAAACTTCATCGCGCACGCGCGTCCCGTGTACCGCTGCCTCGCCTGAAACACTTTCCCAAACGAACCTTCGCCGACGGGTCGAAGGATGACGTAATCATCCATCGTGTTCGATCCCTCGAGCGCGCGCGTTGGACGCTCTTTCGTCCCTCTCTCTTCCTCCATCGCCTCGGTCACCGATTCCACCGCGCTCGCCACCATATCGCCCGCGCGCGATCGATACGAACGATTCGGCGCGCGCGACGCGACGCGACGACGACGACTTCACGCGACGACGACGACGACGACGACGACGATGACGACGACGACGACGACGACGACGACCTGTGTCGAGACGACGCGCACACACCGCTCCGCGCGCACGCCTCGCGCGACGGTGTGTGCGAACGACGCGGTCGAGGACGTGAGATCCATCCATCGTCCACGCGCAGCCCCGCACCGACGAGATCGCGTCGACACTCGCCGCCGGCCGTCGCCATGCGAAGAGTCGCGAGATGCGCGGCGTCGGCGTCGGTGACGACGATGGCGTCGGCGTCGCTCGCGACCGCGCGATCGACGTCGCGGGCGTCGGCGTCGGCGACGGCGTCGGCGCGCGCGTGGCGGCGGGCGCCTCCGACTATACTGTCGACGTCGAGCGCGCGAGGAGGCGCGGGGAGAGCGTGGAGCGGGTTCGCGGCGTCCGGCGCAAGCGGAGGGAAAGCGATCAACACGGCGCTGGCGGCGGTGAGCGTGAGTGGGCGACGCGCGTCGACAGCGACGCTCTGCGTCGCGGCGGGGTACGTCATCGGAACGCGCATCGTCGGAACGCGCGCTTCGAGCGCGCGGTGCTTGGAGAAGCGGCTGGACGTCCCCGTCGAGGTTTCCGGGGCGGCGATGAAACGTTCGTGGTCGTATCGGGCGAAGACGTTCTTGCGCGCCGTGCAGTTGTTCGTCGCCTTTGCGCCGCTCGCGTGCCTCGCTCCGTTTCTCCTGGGTTGGGGGAGCTGGGGGGATCAACTTTGGTACGGGCTCTTGAGGCGAATCCTCGAAGCCGCCGGTCCGGCGTTCATCAAATGGGGACAATGGGCGTCGACGCGTTACGACGTGTTTCCAGCCGCCATGTGTCACGAACTCGAGCGCCTCCAGGCGGGAGCACCTGAACACTCGTGGAAGGAAACGAAGAGAATTTTAGAGCGTTCGTACGGCGTCGCGGCGGATGGGACAGCGAGCAAGTTTGAGGATATCTTTGAATGGTTTGATGAAAAACCGCTCGCGAGCGGAAGCGTGGCGCAGATACATCGCGCCAGACTCGCTCCTGGCGTCGCGGAGGAACATCTCACGGCGACGCAGTTTGCGCTCCGCCTTACGCGCTCCGTCGGCGCGGGGGTCGAGCTGATAATGAGCGGCGAAATTTCGCGCGCGGCGATGGGAATGCTCGAAGAGTGGCGAGACGGCGCGGCGGGAATGGGTCGAGAAGTCGAACGCTTGGTGAACGGGCGAATTCGCCGCGGCGGACAGAAAAGGGAGGTCGCCGTGAAGATTCGACATCCGGGCGTCGTCGACGCGCTCACGAGAGATTTTGAAATCCTTCAGTGGATGGCGAGCTTATCGAAATCGATTAAATGGCTCGAGCCTTTGCAGTTGGAGAATACGATTCAGCAGTTCGGAGTGCACATGCTTCAACAGGTGGACTTTCGACACGAAGCCGACAATTTAGATAAATTCAGAAAGAGTTTCTTGCTCATGCCGGCGGTGAGCTTTCCCACGCCGATTCCCGGATTAGCCACCGAGGAGATTTTGGTAGAGACGTATGAGGAAGGTGTGAGCATTGCGAGCTATTTGCTCTCGCCCAAAGCCGCGGCGGAGGCGCTCGGCAACGAGCAAAACAAGACGCTCGCGGGATTGGGCGTGAAAACTCTCTTCAAAATGCTCATAGATGACAATTTTTTGCACGCCGATCTCCATCCAGGCAATATTTTGGTGCGTTTACCCGACGGCGTCGCGCACACGTTGTCGAGCATCGTTCGAGGAAAGGCGCACACTTCGAAAAAAGAGACGGATGAAGACGGCAAGCGCGTCGTGCCGACGCTGTCCGACGCGTCGCCGGAAATCATCATCCTGGATACTGGCCTCGCGACTCGGCTCTCGCCGTTTCACCAAGCGTCTTTGGCGAAGATGTTTCAAGCCATCGTCACGTGGGACGGTTCAACGGTGGCTGATACGATTTTGAGCTTTGCCGACAACGTGAAAGCCAACGTCGATTACAGCGAATTCAAAAAAGACATCGCGGCGGCGGTGAATCAGTTCCAATCGTCAACGCCGAGAGCCGGCGAGTGCATGGGGGCGATTTTCGAAACTGTTCAGCGCTATCATTTGTGCCTCGATCCCAATGTCATGATCGCCGTCGTCACCGTGATGGTGTTAGAGGGGTGGCAATGGCGCTTGGATCCGACGGTGAACATTTTAGATTACTTGGACGACGTGTTGAAAGCGAGCGCGCGCAAATACGCTCGCTTGGCGATTGCCGATTACGCACTAAAAGACATGTGGGCTCCATTTAGCGAGCCAAACGTTTTTTCGCCCGAGGCTGCGGATCCCATGTCGGCGTTAACGCGCGAGAGGTTCAACAGTCAATCCGATTTTTCAGACGAAGCCGTGTACGGC
>MDTE01044116.1_pt1 | contig 12574 bp, 8 predicted proteins | sample 811231 | NCBI WGS metagenome assembly MDTE01 (sample SAMN05326651, study PRJNA326480) | marine metagenome | isolation source: seawater | place: Indian Ocean: Red Sea | collected 2010
CCTTAAATTTGGATGAAAAACTCTACAAAGCATTAAAAACAGCACTTAAAAATTTTAAAAAAGTAAATATTTTCTTTGAAAAAGATTCTATTCCTAAAAATCTCATAACTTCATCATCAAAGCTTCAAAAGCTATGGGAGAAGCAAAGTCCTAAAGGACCTTTTAAGTATCTAGACGATACAGATAAACTGGTAAAAAAAGTCTGGGCGAAGCTAAATGAGGATGGAAAATTCTATTCAAAAATCTTAGAAGAATTATTTCATGACAAGAAATTTGTCAGTGAAAAAATTAGAAGTAACAGCAAACAGATTGTGGCAGGATTGATTGTTTGCTCGACTTTAAACAAGTTTGTTATGAAAAATTATTAGACAAAGATGTTCAAAAAGAGCAAGCAAGAATCAATGTTCTTGGCAGAACTCTCTAAAAAGGAGTTGAGAACCTAGAAATAGAAAATTAGATACTAAGTGGATAAGTTTAACTTTATTGATTTATTTTCAGGTATTGGCGGAATGAGAATACCGTTTGAAAAACTTGGGGGTCGATGTGTATTTTCTTCAGAAATAGATAAATTTGCTAGAACTAGTTACGCTGTAATGTTCAAAGAGGATGAAAATCTTATAAATGCTGACATAACCAAAACTCCGGCAAAGGAAATACCCTCGCATGATATTTTGCTTGCAGGCTTTCCATGTCAACCTTTCTCAAATGCTGGGAAAAAGAAAGGTTTCAAAGACACTCGTGGAACTCTATTTTATGAAATTTCCAGAATAATAAAGTTTCATAAACCAAAAGCATTTTTGTTAGAAAATGTACCTGGTCTTAAATCAAATGATGGCGGAAAGACCTTTGAAACAATCATGAATATCTTAGAAAAAGAGTTGGGTTATTTTTTTCCTGATTGTCCAACAATATTAAATTCAAGGGATTTTGGAGTACCGCAAAACAGAAAAAGACTTTTCATTGTTGGTTTTAAAAAGAATGTGGATTTCCACTTTCCATCCAAAAGAAAAAGAAAAACTTGCCTATCAAATATTTTAGAGCCTTCTGATGAAGTTGAAAAAAAATATATCATTTCTGGAAAATTGTGGAGGAGCCATAAAATAAGAAAAAAGAGAAACTTAGCAGAAGGAAAAGGCTTTGGTTTTACTCTTAATGATGAAAAAGATAGTTATACAAGAACTTTATCTTCTAGATATTACAAAGACGGCTCGGAGATTCTAATCTCTAGAGGAAAACGAAAAAATCCTAGAAAGTTAACTCCCAAAGAATGTGCAAGACTTCAAGGTTTTCCAAAAAAATGGGAGAATTTACCAGTGAGTGATAATCAAGCTTACAGGCAATTTGGAAATGCTGTTGCCGTACCAGTTGTTAAAGAGATTGCAAAAAATATGCTTTCTGCATTAAAAGAAAATGAAAAAAATTGAATCTAAGCCTTTTGTTTTTTTTTCCCTATGTATCTGTGCAAAAGACGGGGTAATTTCACAAACTGAAGAAGCTAAGATTTTTGAACTAATCAATCAAAATAACAAATTCAAAAAACTTACTAAAAAAAATTTTGAGGATTTAATTTTTGAATTCTTTTCTACGGATGATCAACTTGAGGATTATTGCAATCCCTTTGAGAATGCAGAAGACAAAGCTTTGGCCTTAGAAATTGCAGAAGAAAGTGCTACCGCAGACGGTTTAGAAATTAAAGAAAATATTGCTTATCAAAAAGCTGAGCATTTTATGCTAAATAAAAATGAGTAAAAGTTTTAATCGTAAAATAGTTACAAAAAGACCCAAGGTTGAGAATGAAATAAAAATGCTCTCCAAAATAGGCTATACGCTTGAATCAGCAATATCGGATATTGTTGATAACTCAGTCACTGCAGAAGCGAAAAAAATCTCAATCACATGCCCTCCTGGTACAAAAAACATATTTTGGTCCATAGCTGACGATGGCTACGGCATGAGTCCCGAAGAGTTGCAAGAAAACATGGTTATAGGTTGTAAAGACCCAGCTGAAGAGAGAGACAAAATGGACTTGGGTAGGTTTGGTTCAGGCTTAAAGACAGCAAGTCTTTCTCAAGCAAAAGTGCTAACGGTGATTTCTAAGAAAAAAGGGAAGCCGATATCTGGAGCTAGTTGGAATGTGGAAAGAATTATCAAAGAAAATGACTGGGTTTTAGAAATATTAAGCGAAGAAGAATGTAAAAGTTTGGATTACCTAGAAATATCATCAAATTTAAATTCTTCTGGTACTCAAATAATTTGGGAAAAGATTGAAAGATATGATGAAGGTGATGATCATCTTGATTTAGAAAAAGAAATTTCTAGCGATGTAAGTTCAATAAAAAAACACCTTTCATTGTATTTCCATAAATTTTTGGAGAGAAAAAAAGGAATTAAATTATATGTGAATAAAGCTAAGCTTAAACCAGTAGACCCATTCATGAGGTACCATCATAAAAGTCAGGAAGGACAACGTATTTCGCATAATGTCCTAGGAAAAAAAATAGAAATTAGAGGATACACAATTCCACATATGTCTCATCACAGTGAGAAAGAAAAGCAAATTTATGGAGATCCTGCAGAAATTTCAACGAAACAAGGGTTGTATATTTACAGAGGCGACAGGTTAATTGTTGAAGGCGGTTGGATGGGTCTAGTTGCAACAAAAAAAACAAAAGATTTAAGTAGAATCGAAATAAATATTCCCGTTGAGTTAGATCATGCTTGGGAGGTTGACGTAAAAAAATCTACTTTAAAAATTCCCAGTAAGGTAAGAGAATTCATAAAAAATGTTATAGAACAACCTATTGGTACTTCTACTGATGTTTATATTTATAAAGGAAAAAAAGAGTCAAAAAAATATTGGGAAAAAATAACAAATGATAGAGAAAAAGTCATAACCTATGAAATAAAAAAAGACAATGAAGCCTTAAAAGAGCTTTTATCTAGAGTAAATAAAGAACAACAAAAACTTTTAGCAGTTTATTTAAGAAATTTAGAAGCTTATTTGCCTGTGAATGACATTTTGAATACTCTTAACAATAATCCAAGGGAGTTAAATCAGGATCATTTAAAGGATAAACATACGGAACTAGATAAGATGTTTAACGAAATTAAGAAAAAAATTGAGGAAGAAAACAAGTGAACCAACAAAATATTAAACTTTGGACAGACCAATTAATCCGTTTAATTTCAATCAACGAAATCACATCAATTTCAGATGACGATCTCAATACGTATATTTCTGATTTGGAAAGCAGTCCCTTATTTCCAAACTTAAGTGAAGAGGAAAAGAATAGGGTTACTTTCAATATAAAAAGTAGTATTGAAACTTCTTTTTCATTGGAAGGAAATGTTCTGGTAAATCCAGATGTTGTTAGATGGTTAGGAGACAAAAGAACTACCTTTGATTGGTCTTATTGGAAAGCATATAAAGAATTCTTGATAACGCAAGGCAGGCCTCTTGGTCTTATAAATGAAAACAGCGAAATAATAGATAACATTTTAGATTTATCGGGAGATCCCAAAACACCGGGGAAATGGTCTAGAAAAGGTTTGGTAATGGGTAATGTGCAATCAGGAAAAACTCAAAATTTTATCGGCCTACTTAATAAGGCCGCCGATGTGGGGTATAAAATTATAATTGTGCTTGGTGGACACCAAAACGAACTTAGAGAACAAACTCAAATAAGAATAGATGAAGGATTTGTAGGTAGAGTTCCGAGAAGACATGTTAGAAACAATCAAATATCAAGTGATATGCGCAATAAGTTCGGAGTTGGTCTATATAGAGATGACACTAAAAGTCCTATTTCAGTCACCACAATTGATGGAGACTTTAACAAAGCGGCAGCGAATACAAACAACTTCAACTTAGAAGACCATGAAGATACTCCTGTTATTTTTTGTATAAAGAAATTTACCCCTACTTTGAGAAACCTAAAAGAATGGATTGTAGAAACGCATGCTTTAGGAGACGATGGCCAATTGGAATCACCCTTGCTCTTCATAGATGACGAATCTGATTATGCTACAGTCAATACTGCATATAATCGAGACGACGTTACAGCAGTTAATGCTGAAATAAGAGAAATACTAACTAAATTTAAAAAAAGTACTTACGTTGGTTACTCAGCTACCCCTTTTAGTAATATTTTTATTGATCCAGAAGAATATGATGATGCTCTCCAAGATGACTTATTTCCCAAAGACTTCATGATAAGAATACCAGTACCTGAAGCTTACTGCGGTCAAGATTTCTTTTTTTCTTCCGCTGAAGAAAATAACGAGAATGAACTAGCCGAAGGCGAAAACAATATCTCACCCACAATTGAAATAAGTGATAACGAAGATTTAATTGATTTTAGTGGTCACAAGAAAAACACAGAAGTAAGAAATTTATCAAGAAGCCTTGAAGATGCAATTTGTTGTTTTGTTTTAAACATGTCAATAAAAAAATGCAGGGAAAATGTTTCAGAAAAACATGACAGCATGTTGATCAATGTTACCTACATAAATATTCTTCAAGAAGAAGTAAAGAAAAAAGTACTTAAATTTAAGAATGATTTGCTCGAAGCTATTGACAGCAACCATGCATTAGGACCATCAGAAGCCCTACAGTCTAGTTTAATCTCTAGGCTTAAGAATAATTATGAAACTTATTATTCTATTGAAGAAAGTTGGGAAGAAATATTTGAAAACATTGAGTGGGCAATTAATAAGATAGAAGTGAGGATAGTTAGTGGGGCAGCAAATGGAGACCCAGCGCTAAACTATTCAGATCATCCAAATGGACTGGCTGTCATAGCAATAGGTGGTCATAAATTATCAAGAGGTTTGACTTTGGAAGGATTATCAATCTCCTACTTTACAAGAAATGCAAGAGCTTACGATACGTTAATGCAGATGTGTCGATGGTTTGGCTATAAGGAAGGATACAAAGATATTTGCAAGGTATTCATGCCCAGAACTTCAATTGAATGGTACTCTTTTATTAAGGGTGCAATAGATGACCTTTATTCAGAACTTGATAAAATGGTTAAGCAAAACAGAACTCCTAGCGAGTTTGGTTTGAAAGTACGCAATCATCCCGGATCCCTCATAGTTTCTGCTAAAAACAAAATCGCAGTTGGTGCAAATGAATATGTTTCTTTCGATCTTTGGGGGCAAAGAATTCCAAGATTTTCTTTCTTTAATGATGAAGCCAAAAATGATGCAAATTTAGAATATTGTAAAGAATTTCTACAAAGTCTTTCTGAAACCCATGAAACCAGTCAATGGGAAGAAAATGAAGGAGATGAAACAAAAATATATCATGAAGTGCCTTTTGAAAAGGTTATAGATTTTATTAACAATATGCATCTAAATGATGGTGTAAACGTTGAAAATATTCACGTCATAAAAAGTATCAAAGCCTTGGAAAAAGCTGATGCGCCAAAATTCAAAGTATGTTTATTTACAGCAGCTAGACAAGCTCCACAGTGGTGGAGTCAAAGGATTCCTAATAATGATGGCTTAGTAAGTTCCTATCTAATGGATGGCGTAAATGTTGTACCCGGACTAAGATCTACAAGCCTAAAAAATAATCTCATTCAGGCAAAAGTTAGAGATTTAGGCGATTCGAATGCAGAGCGAAAATTTTTACCTCCCGCTGAAAGACAGCAAGTACAAGAAAATTGTTTGAGAAACAGAGCAATTAACTCCGATTACATAAGAGCAGATTCTAGAGATTTTCCTGGCCTTAGCATACATCTTTTCAATCTGGGAATACTTTCTCCAGGGGATGCTCAAGCATCTGCTGAAGATGGACCTCAAGTTTTGCAAAGTGCTAGATATGCTTTTCCTGGAAAGCCATCAATAGGCTATTCGGTTTCCTTTCCTTTAAAAGAGTCTATGCGAGGACTATCAGAAGAAGGATTTATTGAAATGAATAAAGCCTCTACTCATCAATATGTAGTAAATGCTATATATACAAAAAATCAACTTAATCTTTTCGATGATAATGAAGAAAATTTTGATGAGGATGACTCAGAAGAAGCAACCTAAGAATTCACATGATTAATCGTAATTTAGAAGATTTATTTTTAGAAAATCCTTGGATGAATATCCAAGAGCCTAACTATCCCGACAGTGCTGTGGTGTTTTATGAACTTGATCAAGAGAGAATGTGGGCTGCAAAGGATAACGAAGGAAATCTTATTTTTTTCTTGCAAGTCACGAATAATCATCCTGAAGAAACTATTGATAGTCTTAATGGCGTTCAAGTATCAATAAGAAGGTATGGAAATTTTTCAAGAATGATTCTAAAACTTATTGATAATGATCTTCGAGAAAAATTTTCTCTATTAACCAAGGCTTTGGCATTTAAGTTAGGCAGTGAAACAAATGAAAATTTATTTAAAGCTGCAAAAGCAGAATTAAGTGAGTGGTCAGGTTTCTTGATGCCAACCAGAAGGGGGCTCAGTAAAGAGGAATTAAAAGGCTTATGGGGAGAATTTTATATTTTCAAAGAAATATTTATAGCCATACATCCTTTGACTAATGCAATTAAATATTGGATTGGTCCTGTAGGTAAAAAACAAGATTTCACGATGGAAAATTTAGCTATTGAGACCAAAACGACAGTTTCTGGAGATAATTCAATTCTAAAAATATCTTCTCTGGAACAATTAAGCAAAATTACCAATAAACTGTTTCTTGCCCAAGTTTTTATCAATGAAAGTAATAATGGGATTTCAATAAGTGATTTTTATAATAATTTATCTGAATTGATGAATGATGATTTAGAAAGCAAGATAGAATTTGAGAGAAAAGTCGATAAGTTTATGTCAAGAGCAAGTGAGACACAGCTAAATAAAAAATTCAATTTTGTAGATATGAAAATTTTTGAGATAACTGATGGCTTTCCTAAAATCACAAGAGAAGAAATCGGTAATAATGCCATCGTCAAGGTAAATTACTCAATCGAATCAAACCAACTTAATGAATTCATTGTCGAAGAAAGCATTCAAGATATTGTAAGGAATGGATGATAATTTATTAAAGTTTAAATTAGAAAAAAATGATGACTTTAACCGTGTCTTACAAACTGACGGTTTTTATCCTTCCACAGCTTTCACCATGGAATATTCAGAAGTGCTTAGCGAAAATGGTTTCTTTGATGACCCAAAGATACTTGAAAAACCTTTTATTGAGTCAAAACGAGGCATAAGATTAGATGGCTGGAGTTTTAATGAAGCTGATGGAATTCTTTCTTGCATTGTGGCAGATTTTGAAGATGAGAATCAACTTGTAAATATCTCAAAAACGGATGCCGAAAAGCTAGGAAATAGAGCGACTAAATTTTTGGAACAAGTAGAAAAATCTACCTATAAAAATTATGAAGAATCATCTGAAGGTTATGAAGCTGCTGACAACATAAATTTTTTATTTCAAAAAGAAAGCATTGGCGAAATAAGAATTAATAAGATTAGAATTTCAGTCCTCACCTCAAAAGTTCTCAGTGATCGTGCAAAGAAAGATTTTTCTAAAAAAGACCAAAAGTTTACTCTTAAGAGAAAAATTAAAGAAAAAGATTGTTTGTTAGAAATCTATGATCTTCAAAGATTTAGCGAGATTGAAAATTCATTAAACGTTTCTGAGCCGGTAAACGTAAATTTTCTAGAGAGAGCGCAAACCATAAACGCCCTGCCAGCTAACACTGAAAATAATGAATCCGGCGTTGAGTCCTATCTATGCGTGATGCCAGGAAAATTACTCAGTGAACTTTACGATGAGTTTGGCCAAAGATTACTAGAAAGCAATGTCAGAACCTTTTTAGATTTTACGGGGAAAGTAAACAAAGGTATTCGAGAAACTTTACTTCGTGAACCTGAATACTTTTTTGCTTTTAACAATGGGCTGACAGTAACTGGCAGAAATATTAAGACAAAATCAGGTAGTAATGGATTAGAAATCACCCATATAGATGACATGCAAATTGTGAATGGTGGCCAAACAGCTGCATCAATTTTTTTCGCGCCTAAAGATAAATCTAGGATTGCTAGCGGGCAAAGATGGCAGGATATCGATTTATCAAAAGTGTTTTTGCAAATGAAATTGACAATTATCAGTGAAGAAATCGTAACAGATAGAATGCAAGCAGATATTGCTAGATTTGCAAATTCACAAAATGCAGTAAGTACAGCTGATTTGAATTCTAATCATCCCTTTCATAAAAATTTAGAAGAGATTTCTTTGAGATTGCCAATGCCTGCAGGACAAGGAGTTACCTCAACATTTTGGTTTTATGAAAGAGCTAGAGGAGCTTATAAAACTAAAAGAAGAAAAGAGCTGACTCCCAGCAAACAAAAACAATTTGAAATAAAATTTCCTAGAAGTCAATTATTCACTAAAACTGATTTAGCTAAGTATGAAAATACTTGGCGAATGAATCCTCATGAAGTTAAACAGGGAGCTCAGAAAAACTTTGTAATAATGGGGGATATTTTATCTAAAGAATATGACAAAAATCCCAGTAATTTTGAAGAATCATTTTTTAAAGACATTATTGCTAAAGCCATTTTATTTAAACAAACTGACTCTGAGATAAATAAAGCTGAATGGTACAAGGAAGATAGAGGTCTTAAAGCTGAAACAACAACTTATACTCTTGCATTACTTAGACATTTTTTTAAAAAAGAAAAAAAAGATATTAATTTGGAAACAATTTTTAAAAATCAATCCATCTCAGAGAATTTTTTAAATGAAATTCTTAAATTAGCAAATTTCGTGAGAAACAAAATGAGAGATGAAAGTTTTAGAAACGGAATTGCAAATACTAGTGAATTTACTAAAAGAAAAACCGCTTGGGAGGCTTATAAAAATTTAGATTATCAATTTGATTTTTCTAAATTAAATAGAAACGATTGGTTGAATGCTAATCAACAAAAAGAAATGCAAGAAGAACGAAAAGAAGAAAAAAAAGTATCAGCGCAAATATCAGATTATCAGCAAGTAATGAATATTTCCGAAGCTGAGTGGAAGGCTCTTGCTGAATTCAACACTGAAAAAGGCTATGCATTGACAGACAAACAAGTAAATTTACCAAATTTGATGGCGGAGTTTGTATCCAAACAACGAAGGGTTCCAACTGAAAAACAGTTCCAAGCTGCTCTTGATATAAGAATTGAAGCAAAAAATAATGGGTTTGAATATTTTGAGAATTAGGAATGGCTGCTAGAGAAGATTTAATGGATTGGGTAGTAGAAGCTTTAGAAGCACTTAATGGTTCTGGTACTCTTTTAGAAGTAGCAAAAAAAATTTGGGAAATTCATGAAAAGGATTTATCTGGGACAAATCTTTTTTATACTTGGCAGTACGATTATCGCTGGGCAGCTACAAAGTTAAGAGAAAAAGGAACTATTAAATCAGCCGAGGAGAGCCCTAAAGGCACTTGGGAATTAAATTATGGCTAAAATCTATCCTCCTATTCCCAACGAAAACTCAGATGAATACGAATTAGAAGTAAGAAATCACTTATCAAAGTTACCCGATTCTTGGCAAATATTACATAGACAAAGAGTCATTTCAGGTAAAAAAGAAAAAGAAATAGATTTTATATTGGTAAATCCTGAGAAAGGTTGGATTTGTCTTGAAGTAAAAGGCGGCGCAATTTCAAGAGATGAATCTGGCTGGAAACAATCAGAAAAAAGAATTGATGACCCAGTAGACAAAATGCAAAAAGCACGCTCCTTAATGTATGACTTGTTGGAAAAGAAAGGACATCCAATCACTAAATTTTGGGGTTGGAATCTAGTCTTCCCATCTATAGGATCAACAAACGTTAACTTAGGATCGGATTTGCCAAAAGAAAAGATTATTTTTTCTGATCAACTGCCTTACATGGAGGAAATTTTTGATAGCCAACTGAAAACTTACGGCAAATCACTCACTTTGAATCAAGATAGCATCAATTCTTTTTTGAATATCGTTGCCCCAGAATTTAATTTGTACCCTACTCTTCAGGATACAATTAATCGCGAAGAACAAATCTTCGTCGGTCTAACCAAAGAACAACATGAAGCCATCGATCAGCTCGAAGGACAAAGAAAAGTATTGATTAGTGGTAGAGCTGGAACTGGTAAGACTATCTTGGCTTTGGAATTTGCTAGGAGAAAACTTGATGAAAATAAAGACGTTTTGTATTTGTGTTATAACCGTCCATTGACAGAAGAAATTGAACTAAAAACTAGTAGCAGCAACATCGATGTTTTCAATTTTCATGGGCTTTGTCGTTATTTCACTACTAAGACCGGCGGTTCGTGGAACGAACCCAGGGACGTGGATAAAGACAATTTCTGGAATGTGGAAACTGCAAATCTTTTAAGTGATGCACTCAACAAAGATAAAGAAAAAAGATGGGATGTCATTTTAGTTGATGAAGCTCAAGACTTTAGAAAAGAATGGTGGATTTCAATTATGGATTGTCTGAGACATCCTTCAGAGAGTTATTGTTGGGCTTTCTCCGACCCAAAACAAAATGTCTATCAGCTTGACCAACATTTAGGCGAGTTCGATTTGAGACCCTTCCATCTTATAAAAAACTGTCGAAATACTGAAAAAATTGCAAAAGCTGCCTATGGTTATGTAGGAGAAACTCCAAACATGTTTATGCATAGTCCTGAGGGAGAAGATATAAAAGTAAAAAATATCAAAAATGAAGAAAATCAATTGTCAGAAATTAAAGATATTTTGGATAAATTAATAGAAAAAGAAAAAGTTGCTTTGAGCTCCATAACAATTTTGACTGCAAAATCTACTAAACAAAGCATTCTGTGGAATCTAAGGCACAAAATAAAATATGATATTTCTACTAAGAGAAGTCAAAACAACAAAATATTTTTTAGTTCAATTAAACGTTTTAAAGGTTTGGATTCTGATGTTGTCATTCTAATGGATGTAGATGACTCTATTTCAGAATTGGATTTATATACAGGGACTTCTAGAGCAAAACATAAACTTTATCTTTTAAAAACAAATTAAAAATCAGGCACAATCTCTTTTTTTGCAAAATTTTTCCAAGTCTTTGAATACTCGCCGAACATTGGCTCAGAACAGATTACTTTGATACCCGAAAAATATTGGCCTTTGGATTCATCAAGATCTGCAACAGAAGCTAGCCTACTAAGTCCTGTATAAACTTCTGTGAAATATTCCTCATTAGTCTCATCATCATTTTTTTTGTTTATTTGGAAAATTATATTCTTAGCTTCCAAGCCTTTGAAATTTCTTATAGTGGAGGCCTTTAAAGTATTTCGTTGGACAAAAAAACCACTTCGATTTCTAATTCTTGCCTCTTCGTTATAGATTGAATAAAACCTACCACTGTTTTTATCTTTCATGCCATTCTTTGTGAATATACCTTTGTGCGCCTTACGAAAATCTATATTGCTTAGTTTTGGACCATGATATGGAAAAGTGTGGGTAATTTCGTCCTCCCGGAGAGTGCGTCTATTTATAAGCTCACTCAAAACTATATAGCCTGACATATTTGAATCTGCTAGAAATAGTAAGCTAGAAATATCTTCTTCTGATTTAAAATGCTCGATTTCAAATATGATTTGGTCTAAAGACTCTTTTTCGTCTCTGACCATTATCCAGTCTACATAAGTTTCAGTGAATGCATCTCTTTGTCTATTTTCTGGAATCATCACTCCTTTTTCTGGCAAAAATTCCTTCAAAAAAGATTCCATTAAAGGTACATAATCATAAGGAAGTCTATAAGACGTCTGTAATTCTCTCCATCGCGATGGAAGTCCATATCCTTGAAGAGCATGAGGCTCATCAAAATTTGTTTTGGCATCGGTTCCCAAGACATCTTGAGTTGCATCTCCTGCAGCTACCATCTCTCCTCCTTCTTTGAGGAATTCTTTTGCAATTAACCATTCATGCTTTAGCCAATCTTGAAACTCATCGACTAAAATGACATCGAAAGATAACTTTTCGAATAATTTTGGATTTGTTAGCTTTTTTGCTTGGATGTCCCTTAACATTTCATCGCCTACCTCTACTCTAGTGAATTCGTCATTATTTTCCAAAAAATTGCTTACATTCCTGAGTTCTCCCTCAATATTTTGCCAATCTAGGAGTTTGGAAATTTTGTATGCGAATGAGTAAAAATGATCATATCTAATGCTGCCTCTATCTTTTGAAATTAAAAATTCTTCTTTTTTTGACTTTATTGCCCTAAATATACAGTTCATCAAATATGGGATTAAAGATCTGTTTTGTGTGAGAAATAGAACTGACTTACTTTCTAATGAGCAATTTAGAGCTCTAAAAGATAAAATGTTTGTTTTTCCAGATCCCGCAGGTCCTTTAATTTTTCTGAATCCAGATGCAGTTCTTTCCTTGGTTAATTGCTCTTGAGTCTTATCTAAAGCCAAAGGTTGCATAGTTGCTAGAGAAAAATAATTACTTTCCTCAAACATTGAGTCATAGGGTATTAGCCAAAATTTTAGTTCCTTATAAATTTGACTGTTCATTTTAGTAGACCTTCCGTCGTATTGAAGAAAAGGGATATTTTTTTTCACATCTTTTA
>MDTE01064634.1_pt1 | contig 12574 bp, 7 predicted proteins | sample 811231 | NCBI WGS metagenome assembly MDTE01 (sample SAMN05326651, study PRJNA326480) | marine metagenome | isolation source: seawater | place: Indian Ocean: Red Sea | collected 2010
CTTTCCAGGCAACGTATACCCTAAGTCTGGGCCAATAACATGTACGATTCCTTGATTTTCGCTGAAGCGATCATAAAAAGTTATTCCGGTATCCTTCACATTATCAGCTAATGCATCCAGTTGTTTCTTAGATATTTCGTCAGTAACTGGTTTGTCCAATTCCCAAGTTGGGGTATTATGATCTACGGTCGCAATAGTCAAATCAGGTCTACGGACTCCTCTCCCGTTAAGCCTAAGACCATCGAATGCTTGCGGTGTCGTAACCTCGTGTATTAGATGGAGATCTATATAAATTATCGAAGGTTGTCCGGACTCCTCATGAACAACGTGGGAATCCCAGATTTTCTCGAACATAGTCTGAGCCGCCATGTGCCTCCTCCTATAGTTACTCTTGATCAGTTTTCAATTTCATTCTGCCCATATAACCACGCTCAATAAAGCTTGTGATTCGCATGGGCGATGAGCGAATATGCAGGTCTCTTTTACCAATGAAACCGCCGGCTATTATACCACTGGATTACTCCTAACGGTCTACTCAACCTCTTCTCAAGCAGACTCAGTTCGTGTTTAATGTTAAACTTACAGATACTTCCAAGTACACAATGCATGACTAGAAATGCTCCCTAATGATTGATGTCGTGCGTAAATAGGAGTTAGCCGATGCCTGGAACTGAACCGGCAGTATTGCCCAAGAACATAAAACCACTTCATTACCAAATTGAATTAAAACCTGACATAGAGAATTTCACCTTCGCCGGAAATGAAACTATAGACGTTAGTATTTCCGAATCATCATCAAATATCACACTTAATTCCCTAGATATAGACATACAATCCGCTTCAATTACAGTCGGTGGGTCTGTACTGAAAACAGAAACCATCACATACAATAAAGAATCCGAAACTTGTACCCTTGCTTTCGCTCAAGAAATCCCAATAGGCAACGGAGAAATCCACATAGCTTTCTCAGGAATACTGAACGATAAACTTAGAGGGTTTTATAGAAGTCAGTACATCGACCCTGAAGGAAACACCCAATACCTGGCTACGACCCAATTTGAGGCTACAGACGCTCGCCAAGCTTTCCCATGTTGGGACGAACCAGAATGCAAAGCAACCTTCTCAGTAACCCTAGTTGTTCCCAGTGAACTAGTTGCCCTAGCTAATACCCCAGAAATAGAAAATACTGAACTACCTAACGGCCTGAAATCAGTTCAATTTGCTAAGACGCCGATAATGTCGACTTATCTGTTAGCTTTCGTAGTGGGAGACCTCACTCACATAGAGAAAGAAGCTGCCAGCGGAACAATAGTGGGGGTATGGACTACAAGGGGGAAACAGGACCAAGGCAGGTTTGCATTAGATACTTCAGTCAAATTGTTATCATTTTTCAACGATTATTTTGGAATTCCATATCCTCTAGAGAAACTCGACCATATCGCAATACCAGATTTCGCAGCAGGGGCAATGGAAAACTGGGGGGCCGTTACATACAGGGAAACGGCCCTGTTAGTAGATCCCTTAAATTCATCTGCCGGAACAAGGCAAAGAGTTGCAGAAGTAGTTGCACACGAGATGGCACACATGTGGTTTGGAGACCTTGTAACCATGAAATGGTGGGATGATTTGTGGCTTAATGAGAGTTTCGCTTCTTGGATGGGAACAAAAGCTGTCGATTGGCTGTTTCCCGAATGGGAAATGTGGACCCAATTTGTAAACATGGACACCAACCGCGCCCTTAGCCTAGATGGCTTAAAGAATTCTCATCCGATAGAACAAGAAGTGGAAAACCCGGCCGAGGTTAGCCAATTATTTGATGCCATTAGCTACAGCAAAGGCGCTTCGGTCATACGTATGCTGGAACAATTCTTAAGTCCAGAAGTTTTCCGTCAAGGTCTACACAAATATTTATCCGCAAATAAATACCAAAATGCCCAAACTGTGGATTTGTGGGACGCACTCGAAGAAGTCTCTAGACAGCCTGTCACTGAAATAATGAATACGTGGACTAGTCAAATGGGTTATCCTGTCGTCTCAGTTACATCTGAAACAAGTAATAAAGGCCTAACCCTCAAACTATCCCAAGAACGATTTGTATACGACAACATACTCAGTGAGGAAACAGCAACAAAGATGCAATGGCAGGTTCCTGTCAGAGTTTTAGTACCAGAAGACGACAAACCCTCAGGAATCTCAATCATCTCGGAACCTAACTCATCAGTCACATTACCCAACGTGTCTGGTCAGCCCAGTTGGTTCAAATTAAATCCCGAGCAGACCGGATTTTTCCGAGTAAATTACACTTCAAAAGACTGGCAGAATCTTATTCCAGGAATAGAGGCGCACTTGCTAAGCGCTACAGATAGACTTGGCATCCAGAATGACGCATACGCATTATCAAAGGCAGGTTTATTGCCAGTCACACAATTTCTGTCCTTAGCCAATGCTTATAAATCTGAGTCCGATGCTTCAGTATGGAGTGATCTGGCCAGCAATTTAAAGGAGATTGAAACTTTGATCTCCGATGAGGGTTTCTACGGAGCATACAAGACCTTCGCCAGAGATTTGTTCAAGAATGCTGCTCAAGAAATAGGTTGGACTCCGAAGACTGGAGAAGGACACCTCGAAGCACTCTTAAGAAGTACGGTCTTGAGTCAAGCGGGAAACTACGGGGATACCCAAGTCCTGAACGAAGCAAAGTCGCTATTCAATAAATATCTACAAGACACGTCAACCGTACATCCAGATTTACGAGGTCTCGTATATAGCCTAGTCGCGCAATCCGGTGATAGAACTACGTACGACGCCCTCTGGACATTGGAGCGCAGTTCTGAGCTCCAAGAGGAAAAAATACGGTTGCTAATTAGTTTAGCTAGATTTAGTGATATAGACCTACTTAGGGACCTCCTCGCCAGATCATTAACTGACGATGTACGGTCACAAGATACTATAACGTTAGTGTCCGCTGTAGCCGCTAACATAAAAGGCAGGGCTATAGCATGGGAATTCGTGAAGGATAATTGGACCGAATTTGACAAACGCTACGGCGGAGGCGGATTCGGATTGATGAGACTTGTAGCTATCACTGGATCATTCACATCCGAGGAAAAAGCTTCCGAAATCGAAGAGTTCTTCAAAGAACATCCAACCCCAGCTGCAGAAAGGACGATTCGACAATCTCTGGAACGTATCCGTATAAACACAGCATGGCTGGGCAAAAATAGAGATGAATTATCAAAATGGTTTAACTAAACTTTCCGGCTGAAATCTACAATAAATACAATTGGAATAAATAACAAATGGTTAATTCAGAACGCACAGACTTATTAAAAAACCTTCTTACAAAACGGGTATTGGTACTAGACGGTGCCATGGGAACCGCTATTCAGGCATATGATTTGGGGCCAGACGATTTTGGTGGGTTCGAATACGAAGGTTGTAACGAACACTTGTGCTTGACACGGCCACATATAATTTCTGAAATACATAAAGCCTACCTAGATGCAGGGTCAGACATAATCGAGACAAACACGTTCGGATCAACATCCGTAGTATTGTCTGAGTACGATTTGAGTCACCTGGCTAGAGAATTAAACCGAGAAGCGGCCCGACTCGCCGTCGCGGCAGCTCAAGAATTCACCACTACGGATAAACCCAGGTTCGTAGCAGGTGCAATGGGGCCGACAACAAAGACAATATCGGTAACAGGTGGAATAACTTTTGACCAGCTTGCGGAAGCCTATAAGGAACAAGCTATAGGGCTTATTGAAGGTGGTGTGGATCTACTGCTTTTAGAAACCAGTCAAGACACCATAAACGTTAAAGCAGGACTCGAAGGGATTGATCAAGCTTTTCTAGAACTTAAAACAGTGCTGCCTGTTTCAGTACAAGGCACAGTAGAACCAATGGGTACGCTGTTAGCAGGTCAAGACGCCGAAGCATTCTACACATCGTTATCTCATAGGGACTTACTATGGGTCGGTTTTAATTGTGCGACAGGTGCCGAGTTTATGACAGACCATATTAGGACCTTGGCTGGCATATCTAAATTCCCAGTTGCATGCCTCCCTAACGCAGGATTACCAGACGAAGACGGGAACTATAATGAGACTCCGGAAATGATGGTCTCGACCATTAGCCGGTTTCTAGAATCTTGTTGGATTAACGTAGTAGGGGGGTGTTGTGGCACAGTTCCGGAACACATAAAAAAACTATCAGAACACGTTTCCCGGTTGTCAGATACTCGAACTCCAATAATAAGCCATGAGAGCCGAGTCTCTGGTATAGAGGCGCTAACCATAGATGATGAAAGCAGGCCTACAATAGTGGGAGAACGCACCAACGTCCTCGGAAGTCGCAGATTCCGAAGACTAATCAGCGAAGGCTTATACGAAGAAGGAGCCGAAGTCGGACGACGGCAAGTGCGAAATGGGGCCCATATATTGGACGTCTGCCTGCAAGACCCAGACAGGGATGAGATATCGGATGTTACTACATTCTTGGACGAATTAACCAAAAAGGTTAAAGCTCCCATAATGATCGATTCAACCGATGCAAAAGTCTTGGAAGAGGCATTAAAAAAACTACAGGGTAAGTCCATTATAAATTCCATAAATCTAGAAGATGGTGAAGAACGCTTCCAAACCGTGGTGCCATTGGCACAGAGATATGGTGCCGCACTGGTAGTAGGATGCATTGACGATGATCCCAATCAAGCACAAGCTATTACTAAAGAGCGGAAATTGGAAGTAGCGTTACGATCACACAAGTTGCTTACAGAAAAATACGGTGTTCCAGAAGAAGACATCATCTTTGATCCGTTGGTGTTTCCTGCAGGGACAGGCGACCAAAATTACGTAGGTTCTGCCGCAGAAACTATAGAGGGCGTGCGGTTAATCAAAGAGGCCTTACCTAACACCAAAACTATACTCGGTATATCTAACGTGTCCTTTGGCCTTCCTGCAGCTGGCCGAGAAGTATTCAACTCAGTATTTCTATACCACTGTGTTCAGGCAGGACTTGATACCGCTATAGTCAATTCAGAACTAATGCAAAGATACGCATCTATACCTGAAGAAGAACGTAATCTTGCTGAAGATTTAATATGGAACAGGGTGGAGGATCCTATAACGCCATTCGTGGATCATTTTCGAGATAAAGCACCGAAATCCACCGTTGAAGAAAGACGCAACCTCCCATTAGATGAGCGTTTAGCACAAGCTATCATTGAGGGAACAAAAGAAGGATTATCGGATGACCTGAACGAAGCCCTAGAAAGCCGGGCCCCTCTTGAGATAATCAACGGACCGTTGATGGCAGGAATGGACGAAGTAGGGCGTCAATTTAACGCCAATCAGCTAATAGTCGCCGAAGTACTCCAGTCTGCTGAGTCTATGAAATTTGCGGTGTCTCACTTAGAACCTCATATGGACAGAGCCGACACCGCCACAAAAGGCAAAGTAGTCCTAGCTACTGTAAAAGGGGATGTCCATGACATAGGGAAAAATCTAGTAGAAATAATACTGTCCAATAACGGGTACGAGGTCATCAACCTAGGTATTAAAGTTCCACCCCAAGACTTAATCGAAGCATGTAGAGAACATAAACCAGATATGATAGGTTTATCTGGTTTGTTGGTTAAATCTGCGCAAATGATGGTGGAAACTGTCAAAGACTTCCGTCAATCAGGAGTAGACTCACCGATTCTGGTAGGGGGCGCCGCTCTATCTAACCGGTTTACAAGACTAAGAATATCTCCGGAATACGACGGGCTAGTCCTGTACGCACAAGATGCTATGACAGGATTATCACTAGCCAATTCGGTGCAAGACGCTGACGAGAGGCAAAAATTGGTTATAACAACCGAAGCAGAAACAGAAACCATGCTGTCAGATCAATCGAATGCTTCGACGTCTCAACCAAAACCTGAGGCTCCAATAGTAGCTCCTGCGGAGATAAATCATAATATCGACATCCCCAATCCTCCGGACTTAGTATCTCACGTGCTGACTAATCATGACATGGAGAAAATATTCCCATACATCAACCCACAGATGCTATACGTGCGGCACCTCGGTTTTAAAGGAAGATTTGCAGAAGCTTTAGCATCAGGGGATTCATCTGCAGTAGAACTTAGGACCGCGGTCAGAGCCGTAGAAGACATCGTGTTGAGTCAGACCAACATAACAGCAAATGCTGTGTTCAAATTCTTTCCTTGCGTCTCCTCAGAACAAGAGTTACTAATACTACAATCCGATCATGAGACCGTAGCAGAACGATTTTATTTCGGACGTCAGAGTCAACATGATGGATTATGCCTTGCAGATTATGTTAACCCAGCTGTTATGAATCAGATTGATTATATAGCCATGTTTACAACTACCATAGGCCCAGGCGTACGTGATTTATCCGAACGCTGGATGCGAGAGGGTAATTACCTCAATTCTCATATATTGCAGGCGCTAGCAATAGAAAGTGCCGAAGCATTTGCTGAGTTACTTCACCAACAAATACGACAGATGTGGGGATTTAAGGATACGGAAGGCACAAGCTATCAAGATCTCTTCAGAACCCAATATCGCGGGCGCAGATATTCCTTTGGGTATCCAGCATGTCCCAGATTGGAAGACCAAAGCAAACTGTTCTCTCTACTAGACGTAACCTCTAATATAGGAGTAGAACTTACAGAAGGATTTATGATGGATCCAGAAGCTTCCGTATCTGCGATAGTTTTCCATCACCCAGAAGCTAAATACTTCAATCTTAGCGAGTCGGATATTGATCGATTGGAGAAAGATATTCTGAAAAGGTAAATAGCAAGGTTACGAGTGAGTACCTCGTGCCAAGATATCCCAAACGATTTCAACTTTTTGGTCTCGTATGCCCACTATAGTATCCCAACGACTGATCATCGCATCCTGTTGACCAGGAATCAGTCTGAGTCTATCACCCACACTTAGCGGCACATTAGACGTATCAAAAATGCAATGATCAGCGTCCATTCCAGAAACTGTGATATCCGGCCTCTGATATACCAAAGGAACCCCTTTAATAGCACCAACACACCGCGTACCTGCGTCTCCAACAGCCATACCTATCCGTGGCGTGCTTATCACAGTTGTCAGGACAGAGGCTGCAAACTGGAAATCCGACATGTAATCATAAGCGGTCTCCATCAGCAAGTAAGTTCCACCTTGTATCTCCGTTACACCTTCGATATCTCCCGCGACGTCGTAACTCCAGGTTTCACCAGTAGATACTATTTCTACTTCAACTCCTTCCGATTCAATCGCACTTCTCAAATCTATCATAGGCTGTATAAGTCGTTTTCCTTCCAATATCCTGTCTTCCTTATTAGAAGATACTTCAGACATCATCTGATGACTCATAATCCCTTTAAATTGGATTGCAGGTAACCCTGATATAGCCTTTACAAGCTCCACTCCCGATTCAATATCCTGGACTCCACACCTTTCCAATCCCGTTTCGAGTTCTACGACTATTCCTATACTAACTCCATGGGATACAGCAGATCGTGAAATATTCCGCGCATTATCCAGATTGTCACATGCAACTATAATCTCAGCTTGTTTAGCTAGATTACATAGCCTATCAATCTTTAACTGAGCCACAATTTCACTGGTTATCATTACATTTTTAATACCGCCATGCACCATTACCTCGGCTTCTGAAACTTTCGCTGAACATACTCCCTCAACAGTCCCACCTCGGTTGATTTGGCGAAGCGCAATGGCAGGTGTCTTATGATTTTTACCATGTCCCCTAAGTTTAGTATTTCTATTTTCATAATAGTCTGCCATCACGGACATATTATGGTCTAGATTATCCATATCAACTACAAGACACGGCGTATCAAGATCATCTATAGGAGTCCCCATTAAAGGTCTATACGAACTTGTCATTCCATCATCTCCAAGACATAAACACTAAATTATCCTACCCAAACGATCCCCTTGATGATATTGGCCACAATCCATCCAAAACATTGTTCCGAACAACTCTAAAATAGTCAAACTGGTTAGTGCATAAACTCAAATCAAAGGGTATTAGCCAGACTTTATCGTTAGGATATAAAGTGTGTGTAGCATTATCGGATACTTCTAAAGCTCCATGTTCAGCACTAAATTTCACAGCTTCAATACCATTCAACCCGTCTACGACAGGAAGCCCTATATCTGGACCTGTGGTTTTATGGCCGGCATCTACAACCACTCTCGAGGGAATCGGGCGACTTAACACTGAGCAGAGGACTTTTACTGAAGGTTTAAACTGTGGATTCGTTTGCAGAGATTTGTGGTCCATTAACGGCACTGTATCTATTTGGATTTCACTAATCTCGGGAGCATTTAGGATATCTTGGAAACCCTCATTAGAGCGCACGCTCAAAAACCTGTCTTCAGGATTGATGTTAGTCATCTGTCTAATACTATCTATGAATACTCTAACCAAAGTCTCCATATTAGATTTTGTCGATACAGATGAGACGTGTAACGGCAAGAAGTTAGCAGTCATTCCTCGTAGCTCAACATTATCCAACTCCAATATCAAGTTAGCTAACTCTGTTATCTCACTAGGATATGAAAGCCCACCTCGTCCCAGTCCAACATCAATCTCAATTTTGCAGCCAATAGTTACCCCTCGATTTACCGCTAAGTCGGACAGATTCCTAACATTTTCTGGATTATCCACAAGTACTTGAACTGAATGATTAGCAGCGATGCTGCAAAGTCTAAAGATTTTAGGTCTCGTGATAATCTGATTGGTAATTAAAATGTCCGAAAAACCTGAGTTAGCAAAAACTTCGCATTCACCTATAGTACTTACCGCTATTCCACGATTTCCAGAAAATCTGTCAGCATATAAGTGTGCGATCGCAGGACAACCAAAAGTCGAAACATGCGAACGAATCACCACATCACTATGGCCAATTACGGAAGACATCTGTTCAAGATTAAAATGCAGCGCTTCAATATCCAGCACAAGAGCTGGAGTATCCAATTCCATCACTGGTGTACCTATGGGCTGAAATGTCGGTTTTTCCATGTAAGCAACCTTCCAATTTCGGTGAACCCATTATACCCTCGGTAGCGCTAGCTGTATAAGGGCTTCTTGCTTGCATTTAACAACTGCCAATGCAACAATATCTCAGATATTCTGAAAGGGCCCTCATTTATGCCTGGTTTATTAGAAGGGGTTAAAGTAATTGACCTCTCACGTTATTTTTCCGGACCTTATTGCACCAAGCTGTTTGCTACTCTCGGAGCAGAAGTCATCAAGATAGAATCTCCCCATAATGGTGACCCAATCAGAGGGTACGGTCCTTTCGCGTCTGAGACATCATCTATTGAGTCAGGCGCATGGTTCCTATACCTTAATACTTCCAAGCAAAGTGTCACTCTGGATATAAAGTCTCAGCAGGGTATAAGCATACTAAAAGACCTGGTTAAATCGGCCGATATATTAGTAGAAAATTTTTCTCCTAATACAATGGAAGCCCTAGGTCTCGGCTACGACGTGCTCCATGATATTAATCCACAACTGGTAGTAACTTCTATCTCTAACTATGGCCAAACTGGCCCATATAAAGATTGGAAAGGGACTGAACTTAATCTATATGCAACAGGCGGATTAATGAATATAACTGGGGAACCCGAAGGCACCCCATTAAAAGAGGGAGCTCCCTTAGCACAACTGGGTACTGGACAGAATGCTTTTGTTGCCAGTATGACTGCACTAATGTACGCCGAGGAAACTGGTTCAGGGCAACATATAGATTTAGCTATCGCGGAATATGCGACTAATGTCCTAGAAAATGCTTTGATGCAATACAGTTATTCTGGGGAAGAGTATTCCAGAGTAGGTAATAGAGGTTACGGGCGTGCAGCTTGGGGTATATACCCATGCGGTGACGGGTATGTAGGAATAATTGCCGGACCCGACCAAAATTGGCCTGAAGTATCCACCATCATGGAGCGTGAGGAACTTGCTGAGGAAAAATACGCATCCCGACAGGGCCGATTATTATACGCTGACGAAGTAGATGCCTTGATGTTGCCATGGTTGCTAGACAATAACAAGGTAGACATATTTAAAGCTGGACAGGAACACGGTTTAGGTTTTTCCTTTGTAGCCAACATGCAAGACATACTAGAAATGGAGCAACTACAAGCCAGGAAATATTTTGTTGATCTCGACCACCCTATTGCTGGAACACTAAAATATCCAGGTCCGCCTATTAACCCCCGCACAGATATCTCTGCGTGGGTATACACCAGAGCCCCGCTTCTCGGAGAAAACACTGAAGACATTATATGTGAGAGACTTGGATATTCTCATGAAGCATTCCTATCTTTTCGCGCAGATGGGGTGGTATAAATGGAAAACACTCAACCTTTAAAGAACTACCGAATACTTGATCTTTCACGAATATGGGCAGGCCCATATTGCACTAAATTAATGGCTGATATGGGAGCGCAAGTCATCAAGATGGAATCCCTACGAGTATACGATTCACACAGAGGCCCAGTGACCCCTGCCCCTGGAATTGCTGCCTATCCTGATGCGGAACCTGGAGACGAACCGTGGAACAGAAACGGCTGGTTCAACTGCCTGCATATGAGCAAATACGGTATAAGTTTAGAGCTAACCGAGGAACCCGGAAGAAACGTATTTGAAGAACTCGTGTCTATCAGTGACGTCGTTGTAGAAAATTTCAGGCAAGGCAGCCTTGAAAGACTTGGATACGATTACGAGAAATTAAAATCCATTAGACCAGACATCATTTATGTATCCATGCCAGCGTTTGGGAATAGTGGCCCATGGAAAGGATACGTTGCATATGGCATCGGCCAAGAACAACTATGTGGAATGGCACATATGACAGGGTATGAAAATGATGGCCCCATGAAATCTGGAATTAATCATGGTGACCCTATAACTGGGTCTCACGCTGCGGGACTTGTATTGGCTGCGTTGAGGTATCGAAGAAAAACTGGCAAGGGTATGTTCGTAGACGTTTCCCAACAAGAATCAGCAGTATCACTAATAGGGGGAGAAGTTATAAGTTATCAAATCAGCGGGGCTGAACCAGAACGAATAGGGAATCATTCACCGTATTTTGCGCCTCATAACATCTATCCCTGCAGTGGCGATGACCGTTGGGTTACCATAGCTGTCACTAATGAATCTGAATGGCAAAACCTTGTAAATGTAATAGGCGATCCAACGTTACATTCGAATGACGCATTTGCAAATAATGATCAACGTATGCAGCACCAAACTGAATTAGATACATTAATAAGTAACTGGACAATTAGTCAAGAAATGTACGATATCGTACATAGACTACAGGAAGCTGGGGTACCCAGCGGTCCTGTTCTCCGCGGGCCTGATCTTCTAGAAGATCCACACTTTTCTGAAAGAAACACATTTAACAATGTGAACCACCCGCAAGTAGGTCCCAAATGGTACCCCGGTTTTGCCTGGAAAATGTCTCTTACCCCAGGTCAAGTTCATTGGCCGGCACCGACCTTAGGTCAACACAACCATACCGTATACAATGAATTCCTTGGGTTAACGGACTCGGAGATAACAAAATTGGAGGAAACCGGAGTGATAGGGACAAAACCGACCGGTTCCCGTATCATCTAACGTATACTAAACAATAGACTCTTGTACTACAAAAAAAGGATCACTCACAACCGAAATCAAATCCACATAAAATAATAAGGAGACACGATTGTGCCAGAACCAGAAGCATTGTACGAAATAAAAGATGGAATAGCATTCATAACACTTAATAGACCGGAAAAACTTAACGCTATAGATCCCCCGATGCGCCAAATTCTCTGGGATTCGTTTCAAGATGTCCAAAATAATCCCGAGGTTAGATGCGCCATTGTCACTGGTAACGGTCGGGCTTTCTCTACCGGCCACGATTTAGTAGCTATGGCAAATGCCCGAGCAAACGAAGGACCAAGCACAGGTGACCTATATGTAGTTCAATCGAACATCTGGAAGCCCATTATTGCCGCGATAAATGGAGTTTGCCTGGCACAGGGATGCGGACTTGCCCTGGGTAGCGATATAAGAATAGCTTCTACCGAGGCTCAATTTGGTTGGCCGCAAGTGAAAAGAGGCATAGCTTCTGTAAGCGGACCAGCATTATTGGCACAGGTACTCCCAAAAAACATTGCCTTTGAAATCCTATTCACAGGTGATTTCATAGACGCCCAAAAAGCCCGTGAGTTGATGTTAGTAAACCACGTGGTAGAACCAGATCAAGTACTATCCCGTGCAGAAGAAATCGCACGCAAAATAGTAGCTAACGCACCATTATCACTAGCGGCTATAAAAGAGTCATCCATTATGGGAGCCGCCATGGACCTAGAGCGACGTGTCGCATTCGCTCAAATGAAGAGAGATGTGATACTTCATACTGAAGATGCTGAAGAAGGCGTAAAAGCCTTTGCTGAAAAGAGAGCTCCAGTCTGGAAAGGACGATAAAATATTCGGATATTCATTTAGAGTTGTCATAGGTATCGAGGTAATAATA
>MDTE01183543.1_pt1 | contig 12574 bp, 13 predicted proteins | sample 811231 | NCBI WGS metagenome assembly MDTE01 (sample SAMN05326651, study PRJNA326480) | marine metagenome | isolation source: seawater | place: Indian Ocean: Red Sea | collected 2010
AAATAAAAATAAAATTGCATACGCGTACATATTAACACCCAAGGGGATTTCAGAAAAAACACGACTTGCAATTAATTTTATGCAAAGAAAAATGAAAGAGTATGATGAGTTAAAAAAAGAGATAGAATAATTATGTGGATTGTTTTGAAATATAAAAAAAAAAATTTGAATTTACTTAAAACAAATTTAATTAGCAAGATTGATGCGAATATAAAATTTTATATTCCAAAAATTAAATTTGTAAAAAAAGATAGAAAAAAAGAAAAAAACTGTGAGTATAATATTTTGTACAATTATATATTTTGCTTTAGTGATAAATTTAAAGATAAAAAAAATTTATTAAATATTCAATATTTACAAGGTTTAGAAAATTGTTTATTTGGTTTTATGAAAGATCAATTACAGATAGATAATTTTATTAATTTTTGTAAAAAAAACGAAAGTTTAAATGGAGGATTATCAAATAATTTTTTCTTAAATTTAAAAATTGATAAAGCAAAATTTTTAAATGGACCATTTGCAAATCTTATTTTTGATATTTTAGAGAGAAATAAAAAGCAATTAAAAATTTTATTAAACAATAAAACATTATTTATTAAAAACAGTTCAAATAATTTATATTGTTTAGTGTAATTTAAACAAAAATGAAAATTAATGAAAAATATTAAATTTTTCAAAGTGCGGAGCTATGGCTAAAACAAAAATGAAAAAAATTGAAATAGTTGCTGAAATTGGATGGAATCATATGGGAAATATTAATTTGGCAGAAAAGATGATCAAAATGGCAAGTTTATCTGGAGCTCATTATGCAAAATTTCAAACGTGGCAAGTTAAAAATTTAAAAAATGGACCTTGGGATAATGATGGTAGAAGGCAAATTTATGAAAAGGCTGAATTAAAAAAAAACCAATATTTAATTTTAAAAAAAATTTGCAATAAGTACAAAATAAAGTTTTTGACAAGTTTGTTTAACCCCGATGACTATAATTTAATTTCAAATTTAAATCTAAATACAATTAAAATTCCGTCACCAGAAAACAGAAATACCAAACTTCTAAAACTTTGTAGTGAAAAATTTAAAAATATTTATCTTTCAACAGGAGCTGCAAAAATTAATGAAATAAAAAGAAGTTATAACTTATTAAATAAAAATAAGGTTACTCTTTTACATTGTGTATCAAAATATCCATGTCCAGATATAAATATAAATTTAAGAAGAATAGAAAGTTTAAAAAAAATAAGTTTGAAAGCAAAAATTGGTATTAGTGATCATTCACCAGATATTCTAAGTACTTTATTTTCTTTACCTTTCGGCGTAGAACTAATTGAAAAACATTTTACTATAAATAATAATCTACCTGGAAGAGATAATAAATTTGCCATTTTACCTAAACAATTAAAACTATTGAGCGAAAATGTTTTGAGATTCCAAAAAATGCAGATAATTAATAAAAGACTGACAAAAGAAGAAGTTGAAGTTCGTAAAGTTTATTCTGGAAGATGGACAAAACCTTAAAGATAACATCAATTAAAACCATTATTCAAAGAGGAACTTTTGGAAGTGGAAAATATTATGGGTATAACAATTTTAAAGTTATTGGTTTAGTCAGAATTAAAACTAATAAAAAAATCGATGGAGTTGGGGAGAGTTTGGTTGGAGTTTATTCACCAAATTTATTTAAGATTAATTTAAATTTTGTTTCAAATCTTATAATAAATAAAAATATCAAACAAACATTTGATATATTAAATAATCTTCAAAAAAATAAATTTTTTTTTGATTCAGGTATCCTTAAAAGTATAATTGCATCTATCGAAATGGCTTTGTTTGATATAATGGCTCAATCAGAAAAACAAAGTTTGCGTAGATTATTTAGTATACATTTCAAAGAAAAAAATTTTAAAAACAATATACCTGTTTATGCAAGCGCAGGATCAATACTAGGAAGTTTAAAAGATTTAAAAAAAGAAATTAGTATTTCAAAAAAAAAGGGATTTGACTTATTTAAAGCAAGAATTTCTCTTTTAAATTCAAACTATTTCACAAAAATAAAAATTTTAAAGGATGAGATTAAAAATTTTTCTATTGATTTAATTTCGAATACTTATGAAAAAAATTCAAATTTAAAATTAATTCAAAAGTTTTTAGAATATTTAAAAAAATATAATCCTGTATGGATTGAGGAAATATTATCAAAAAATGATTTACATTATTTTAAGAAAATTAGAAAAAATAATTTAAGTTTCTCTTATGGTGAAAATTTCAATTCCCTTAATGATTTTATAAACTTAATAAATTTTTATAAATTTCATTATATCAATCCTGATATATCTCATTTTCCAATTAGTGATTTTTATCATCTTATTAATTATATGAGAAAAAATAATCTTAAAAAAAAAATAATTATGCACTGTTGGGGTGGTAATATTAATTTATACAATAGTTTGAGTTTAGCCTCAGTTTTTGAAAAATATATAAAACTTGTTGAATTTCCAGTCACCGATTTCAGTTTGAATAACCTTTTTTTAAAAAACGCAAATATAACTAATTCTAATTATTATTTTGAAAATAATATTTTAAAAAATAATGATTTGATAAAAATTAATTCTTTTAAAATAAAAACTTTGAAAAGTTTTACATTTAATTATTAAAAATGATCGAAACTCTTGTTATAATTAGAACAAAAAATGAAGATAGGTGGATTAAACCTTTAATTAAAAGTTTAGAAATTCAAACATATCAAAATTTTAAAATTTTAGTTATTGATAATAATAGTAAAGATAGAACCTTAGATATTTTAAAAGAAAAAAAAATTAAATTTTTGAAAATTAAAAAATTTTTACCTGGTAAAGCTATTAACATGGGCATTAATTACTATAAAAAAACAAAGTATATTGTATGTTTATCTGCACATTGTTTACCAGAAAAAAAAGATTGGCTAAAAAGTTTGATTAAACCTCTCAAAAATCCCAAAACAGTTGCAGTTTACGGCAAACAGATTCCAATGTTTTCTACAAATTCTCAAGATTATAGAGATTTAAAATTGATTTTTGGTAATGAAAAAAGAATTCAAAAAATTGATTATTTTTTCCATAATGCGAATTCAGCGATAAAAAGAAATATTTTAAAAAAATATCCATTTAGTGAAAAAGCCACAAATATGGAAGATAGGATATGGTCCAAGAATATTCTTTCACTAAATGGAGGTTATCAAATTGTATATGAGCCAAAAGCTAGTGTTTACCATCATCATGGACTTCATCACTCTAACAAAGAAAAAAGATTAAGGGGTGTCGTTAAAATAATGAAATCTCTAGAGGAAGATAATTTGATTCCTGATATTTTAAGGCCAGAAAGGCAGAATATTTACGCATTCATCGTTGGCAGTGTTCCTAATAAAGATGAGAAACTATTTTATAAAATAAATCTTAAATTAATAAAAGATCTTAAAAATAATATTAATATAAAAAAGATTATAATTTTAGTAGATAACGAGTTTAAAAAAAGGATAAATAAAATTTCTTCAAATAAATTTATCTTTATAAAAAGAACAAGAAAAAATAAAGAACAAAAAATTATAGATTTAATTAAAATGGTATATTCAAAATTTAAAAATTTTGATATTGATTATTTGATGTATTTTAATTTAGATTACATTACTAGACCAAAGAATTTTATTTCAAAACTATTAACAACAGTTACAAAAAAAAATATTGAAATTTCTACTTTTGCATACCAAGTGGATACAAATATTTGGGAGTCAAAAAGTGGAAAATATAAATCAAAAAGTTCTCAACTAGGTTATGATCAAGATTCTAAAATATTTTTCAATACTCTTTATGGTTTAGGATCTTTATTTTTTTTCAATTCTCTGAAAAAAGAAACTCAAGAAATGAGTATTGAAATGTTGAAGTTAAAAAATCCTTTATTTTTACAGAGATTTTCGAGGTCAGAGTATGAAAATTAAAAAAGATTTAAATATCAAAAAAAAACTAATTAGTTTTTATAAAATTTTAGCATTAAATGGAATTAGTGATTTGACTGCAAATCATGTTTCTGTGTTGTCTAGTGATAATAAAAGTTTTTATACCAATCAACATAAATATTTATTTTCACAAATTAATGAAAAAAATTTGATTAAAGTAAATTTATATGAAAGTAAAAAAGAAATTTTAAAAAAAGTAAATAAAGCTGGATATCAAATACATAGATTTTTACATATGTCTAAAGCAAAACCTAAGGCGATTTTACATTCACACTCCATAAATGCTGTAGCTATATCAAGTTTAAAAAAAGGTTTTATAGAAAAACTAAATCAGTCTAGTATGCGTTTTTTCAGAAAAGTTAAATATGTAGATTATTCCGCAATGGTTTTAGATGAAAAAATTGGAAAAGAAGTTTCTAGAGTAGTAGACAAGAATACGAAATTAATAATATTGAGAAATCATGGAAATATAATAATCGCGGATAGCCTTGAAGAGTTGCAGCATTTAACGTTTCACTTTGAAAAATGTTGTGAAATTCAATTAAAAGTAATGAATTCTGGGTATGATTTTAACACAGTAAAAAATGAAATAGCCCTAAAAACTTCAACTCAACATTCCCAATTTGGTCCTGTAGGTAAAATGTCATGGGAAGCGTTAATAAAAGAAATAAAAAAAAAATAAATTTATTTTTACTTTATATGAAAGTAGCATGCGATCTTTATACAAGTAGTATTAAATTCCAAATTATAACAAAAAAAATTATAAGAAGGTTAAAAAAAAATTTTAAAGATATAGAATTAATTAATGTCCAATCTAAAAAATTTAAAAAAAATAAATCAAAAATTAAGATTTATTGGGGTAATAGAATAAGTGCAAAAATAATTCAAGAACTCCCAAAATTGGAATGGATACATTACGGCTCAACAGGTGTTAATGTGGAAGTTTTGAAGCTAGCAAAAACAAAAAAAATTCAAATAACAAATACTAGAAGAATGTTTGATAATGCAGTAGCTGCCACAGTGATGTCTTTTATTTTTACGTTGGCGAGAGGGATAAATTATAGTTTCTATCTTAAAAGTAAAAAAAAACTTAATAGAAAGTTCTATAACAAAATTACTCCAAATATAAAAAATGTTTTTAATCAAAAAATCCTTTTTGTTGGTTTTGGTGGAATTGCAAAAAAAATATCAAAAATTTGTAAATCTATGGATATGGAAATTTATGGAATTAAAAGAAAAAATGAGAAATTTTTAAGTTATATAAAGTTTTATAGATTAAAAGAAATAAAAAAAGCTGTTCAAAATAAAGACTATGTTATTAATCTTTTGCCATTCACTTATAATACAAAAAAAATTTTTAATAAGGAAATTTTTGATAATATGAAAAAAAGTGCTTTCTTTATTAATGTGGGTCGAGGTGAAACAGTTGAAGAAAAAGATTTAATTGAAGTGCTTAAAAACAAAAAAATTTCAGGAGCAGCCCTTGATGTTGTTCAAAATGAACCAATTAAAAAAAATTCTAAGTTTTTAAAATTGAATAATTTAATTATTACACCACATATAGCTGGTATTACCAATGATTATTGGGATAAACAATATCAGTTGTTTTCAAAAAATTTTAAAAATTTTAAAACATCTAAAAAGTTGCAAAACATTGTTAGAAGTGAGATAGGTTATTAAAATGAATAATGACTATTCTTTTTTAGGAGATAATATTACACATTGGACTCAATCTATAAGGAGAGGGTATGCAATGTCATTTTTATTATCCTCTTTCCATGACACAGGCGTTTTTGAATTATTAAAAGATTTATCTCCAAAAAGTTCTGATGAAATATCAAAAAAATTAAATCTCAATAAAGAGGTTTTAGAGTCTGGTTTAAATTTTTTAGCAAATGCTGATAATTCAATCATAAAAGATAAAAATAAGAATTATCAAATGACAGAGATTGGGAAAAAAAGAATTTTTTCTGATCAAGCAATGGCTATGGCACTAGGTGCAGTCGGTGCTTATCATGTTTTGTTTACCAATTATACAAAAACACTGAAGAACGAACTTACATATGGTAAAGATTTTATTAGAGATGGAAGATTAGTTGCTAAGTCTAGTGTCCTGACTGGTAGAGCTAACTATCCATGGGTAGCTGAAAAATTAGCAGAGTTGAAAGTAGAAACTGTAGTAGATCTTGGATGTGGATCAGGAGATATCATTATTGATTTTTGTAAAAGAGAAAAAGGATTTAAAGGAGTTGGTCTTGATATTGATCCAACAGCAATAGAAGTTGCTAGAGAAAATGTAATAAAATCAAATTTACACGATAGGATTGATTTGATTACAGGAGATATGTTAGATCCAAAAACTTATTCTCACAAAATATCAAGTAAAGGTGAAAAAGTTGCATTTAATGCAATAATGGCTTTACATGAATTTTTGATTGATGGTGATATAGCAGTAATAAATGTTTTAAAAAAAATGAAAAAAGAGTTTCCGGGAAGTTTTTTTATTTTAGGAGAATTTAATAAATGCAGTGATGATGAGTTTTCAAATATACCAATTTACGAGAGGATGCATATGCTTTTTTATCAGGAGATAATTCATGGACTCACTGATCAAGGTTTAGCAAGTCTTGAAAAATGGAAAGAAATATTTGAAAAAGCTGATGTAGAATTAGTAGAGTATAAAAAAGATTTTCCATTTAGATTAGTTGAATACGTCTTAAAATTTTAATGAATATTTTGTGTATAATACCTGCTAGATCAGGAAGTAAAGGCGTTAGAAATAAGAATATAAGAAAAATAAAAGGTAAAACTCTCATCGAACATGCATATAACATAGCAATCAAATCAAAAATATTTAACAAGATAATATTAAGCACTGATAGTAAAAAATATTTAAATTTACTAAAAAAAAAAATTGATACACCATTTTTAAGACCAAAAAAAATATCTCAAGATAATACTACTGATATAGAAGTTTTATTTTATGAGCTTAAAACTTATGAAAAATATTATAGAAAAAAATTTGATTATGTTTGTTTATTACAACCAACATCTCCATTAAGAACTATTGAATATTTAAAAAAAAGTTTAAGAAAAATTAAGAATTTAAAAGCAGATGCTTTATGGACAGTGTCAAGAGTTGATTCTAAGTATCATCCAATAAAACAAGTTTTTTCAAAAAAGAATTTTTTGGAATATTATGATAAAAATGGAAAATTTTATAAATCAAGAAATGATTTAAATCAAACATTTATAAGAAATGGTGTTGCATATTTTTTTTCGAGGAAAGCAATAATTCAATATCAAACTATAATGCCTAAAAAAACATGTTTTCTTGAAATAACAAAGAAAATTGCAAATATAGACAGTCTTAATGATCTCAATTTTGCAAGAAAAAATTTTAAATAAAAATTAATACTTACAAAATAATTTAAAGATAAAAAAATTTTATGATTAAAATTTTATCAATACTAAACAATAAAGAAAAAGCTAAATTAATTTTTGTTTTTTTTGGGCTTGTAATTTCTGGGTTACTTGAAATGATTGGCATAGGTATCTTACCATCAATAATTTTTGCATTACAGGATTATGATCAATTTATCTCTAAAATTTTTTATTCACCATTACAGAGTTTTTTGAAAGATTTAAATCAAGAAGAAGCTTTATCATTGATGGCAATTTCAATATTTATAATTTTTTTAATTAAAAATATCATTTTATTTACGCTCATTTTTATACAAAATAAAATTATGATGAATATGAGAGTAAATTTATCAGTAGTTTTAATGAATAATTATTTATTTTTGCCATATCAATTTTTTATAGAAAAAAATAGACCTAGTATTATAAGAAATTTTTCATTAGATATTTATAGTACAGTAAACTACATCGCTGCATTTTTAATCTTTATAAGAGAAATCTTAGTTGTATTTTTTTTAATATCTTTGGTTATTTTTCAAAATCCAAGTTTAATTTTTGTAGTAATATTTTTATTCATTTTGATAACTTTAAGTTTGTATAAAATTTTTAAAAAAAAAATATTAGAATTAAGTAAAAAATCAATTGATCTAAAAGCTAAAGTAATTCAAATAATTAATGAATATTTTTTATCTATTAAAGATGTAAAAATATTTGGAGTGGAAAAATATTTAATAAAATTATTTAAAGATAAAGTGATTTATTTGTCAAAAATTGATCAATATCTTAAAAATGTGAACGCTTTTCCTAGATTATTTCTTGAAGTTGTTTCTGTAGGCTTACTGGCAGGAATTATTATTTATCTAACAGGTGTTAAAAAACAATTTGAACTTTTGCCAAATTTAATCTTAATAGCAGCAATAACAATTCGATTTTTACCAGCATTTTCACAAATTAACTCTGCAATAAATTCTCTTAGAGCCTTGCTACCATCAGTAAATGTTATCACTGATGAGATTAATAAAATTTCTTCAAAAAAAAAAATGGTTACAAATTCATTTGATGTTAAAAAGATTGATAATTTTCAAAATAATCTAGAGTTTAAAAAAGTAAGTTTTTCATATAAAGATAATAACAAATTAGTTTTAGAAAATCTTAATCTAAAGATTAATAAAGGAGAATTCATTGGAATAATTGGTGCATCAGGTTCAGGAAAAACAACTTTAATTAATTTAATTACTGGTTTACTTAAACCTACATCTGGTGAAATTTATTTTGATAATAATAACATCAAAAACTTAAGCATAAATAGTCTAATATCTTATGTTCCTCAGGATATTTTTTTATTAGATGAAAATATTGATAAAAATATTGCCTTTGGAATTGAGCAAAACAAAATTGATTATAAAAAAATAGAAAATACTGTTAGGGAGATCGATATAGATAAAATTTATAATGAGTGGATGAATAAAAAGAATACCTTGGGTGACTTTGGAGGTAAATTATCTGGTGGTCAAAAACAAAGAGTTGGTATAGCTAGAGCAATGTATAAAGATTCACCTATTTTATTATTAGATGAGTCCACAAGTTCTCTAGATAAGAAAAGTGAAGATAAATTTATTGAACAAATTAATAAAATTAGAGGAAAAAAAACTATTATTATAGTTAGTCATAGAGATAATGCACTTAAATTTTGCGAAAAGATTTATAAATTGGAAAACAAAACCTTAAGATTAATAAAATAATGTTAAGACTTTTTGTTACCTTTATAATTTTTTTTGTAATTCTTTTAGAAAAAATTATTAATTTTTTTTTTGATATTCGTTTAAGAGGTTTTTTAACAGACAAGATTAGACAAAATTACAGATTTATAAATATCAAGAATAAAAAATTGAAATTTTTTTCTCCAAGCCATGTTAGTGATTGGAGAATTGAAAGTTTTTTTTCAAAAGAACCAGAAACATTAAAATGGATAAAAAATTTTAAAAATAAAAAAAATTCAGAGATAGTTTTTTGGGATATAGGCTCTAATATTGGACTTTATACAATTTTTTCAGCATTTTTTCATAAGAAGATAAATGTTATTTCTTTTGAACCATCTTTTTTAAATTTAGGTATTTTATCAAGAAATATAAGTATTAATAACTTTGAAAGAAAAATTCAAATAATGCAATTACCCTTATCAGATAAAAAAAATAAATTTCAAAAAATGATGGAAACCAGTCTTACGGAGGGAGGAGCCCTCTCTTCCTTTGGTTATAAATTCGATTATGAAGGAAAGAAAATAAATGCAAAAAATATATATTCTATTATTGGTACTTCACTTGATGATTTGATAAAACAGAAAATAATTAAGATTCCAGATTATATTAAAATTGACGTTGACGGTACTGAACATATAATTTTAAAAGGCATGAAAGAAAATCTAAAAAATAAAAAAATTAAAAGTATCTTAATAGAGGTTAATAAAAAAAATAAATTACAATTTAATAAAATTAAAAAAATAATGAAATTAAACAATTTTGTCTTGATTAGTGAAGAGCAATCTAGAATTTCAAAGATTTCCGATAAAAATGTTTTTAATTTTATATATATGAGAAAATAAATTATGAAAGAACAAATTCAAAATTTTTTAGAATATTTTGGTTATCAAATAATAAAAAAAAATTCTGAAAATAAATATAATTTGAATCATGCATCAAAAATTTTGACATGGAAAAAAAAACCAATTATATTTGATATTGGAGCAAATGCTGGACAATCAATTGAACGTTATAACAAAATTTTTGAAAATCCAATTATTCATGCATTCGAACCTCAAAAAAATGAAATTAATATATTAAAAGATAAATTTAGAAATAACCAAAATATAATTATTAATAATTTAGCTGTTGGAAATAAGGAAGAAAATTTAGAATTTAATACTTATGCCAGAAGAAAAGCTTCAAGTTTTTTGAAAGTAAAAAAAAATTCTAAATGGTTAAGAGATAAAATAAGACAAACAAGAATTGATAAAGAAAAGTTTACTATAGAGACTTTTAATACAAAAGTAATAACGCTTGATAATTACGTAAAAAATAATCAAATTGACAAAATTGATATACTAAAAATAGATACCCAAGGTTATGAAGATCAGGTTTTGGAAGGAGCTGAAAATTTAATTAAAAATAATAGAATAGAAATTATTGAACTTGAATTAATTTTTTCTGAAATTTATGAAAAATCTTTACAAATATACGATATAGAAAAGAATTTAATACCGCACAATTATAAACTTTTTGGAATTTCTCAAGGTGGAAATTTATCATCCCGATTTGTTTACCAGGCAGATTTTATGTATATTTCTCCAAATAAATATAAAGAGTTTAAAAATTCAAAATACTTTAATAACTGATTTAAATTTTTAAATATAAAGTAATGTGATTATATTAATGATTAACTTCAAAAATATTAAAACAAATAATTATGAGAGTTGCAAGTATTAAGCTTAAAATACCATTTTATGACACAGACTCACTAAATCTAGTTTGGTTTGGTAATTATTTTAAATACTTTGATCAGGCTAGAACTAAATTATTAGATGACGTTAATATCAATATTTATAAAAAAAAAAAATATATTTGGCCAGTAATAGAAACAAATTGTAAGTTTTTTAGTAAGCTAAGTTATAATGATGAGATAATAATTAAAGCAAAATTAGTTAAGAACTCCCATATGTTAAAAATTTTATATTCAATATATAAAGGTAAAAAAAAAGTTGCTTATGGCTATACTAAGCAGGTATTTGTTGAGAAGAGCTCAAATAATTCATTGAAAAAAATACCAAAAAACATTTTAAAGAAAATATATAATGAATAATTATAAAAAGAGTAATAATTTATTTGGTAAAATTTATAAACAAAGTCCAGGCGGCGTTTTGGCAATTAGACGGCCATATAATTTTGTTCAAGGTAAATACCCTATTTTTTTTGATAAAGCTTTAGGTTCGAAAATTACTGATATTGATAACAATACATTTTTGGACATGATGTGTGGTTATGGTCCAATTGTTGTGGGTCATAGAAATAAATATATTGATGGAAAGGTTATAAAACAAATAAGGCATAAAGGGAATTGTTTGACTTTAACTCAGCCTGTTCAATATGATTTGATTTGTAAATTAAATAAAATTTATAAAACTGATAAAGCAATTTTAGTTAAAACAGGCTCAGATGCTACTACTCTTTCAATTAGATTAGCTCGAAGTTTTACTGGAAAAAATATAATATTAAGATGTGGTTATCATGGTTGGCATGATTGGTGTGTTGGTGATAAATTTGGTGTACCTTCGTACGTTCAAAGAGATGTTAAAGAAGTCAAATTTGGTGATTTAAACCATTTAGAAAATTTAGTTTTAAAATATAAAAATAAAATAGCTGCATTAATTATTTGGCCAATACACACTCCTTTGGAGGAAAAAGTTGTTTTTCCCTCAAAAAAATATTTACAAGAGGTAAAAAAAATTTGTGAAAAAAATGAGATAGTTTTAATTTTTGATGAAATAAGAAGTGGTTTTAGAGTAGGAATTAATGGATCACAATCTTTATATAATGTAAAACCAGATCTTACAATTATAGGTAAGGCAATGGCTAACGGTTATCCAATTAGTGCTGTGATAGGAAAAAAAGAAATTTTAGATCAATCATTATCTAAAGTTTATGTAAGCTCGACTTTTTTTGCAAATAGTGTTGATCAGGTGGCAGCATTATCAACCATAAATTTTATTGAAAAAAATAAGGTAATTAAAAAAAATATATCTAAAGGAAAAAAAATAAAAGCATTTCTACAAAAATTGGTAACAAAACAAAATTTTTCTTGCAGTTACTCGGGTGAAGAATATTTTCCTTTTATTTCTTTTCATGAAAAAAATGAAAATATTAATAAAAGACTTAGATATTTATTTTATGGTAAATTAATTGACTCTGGCATCTTCTTAGCGCCATATCATCATGCATACATAATGTATTCTCATGATATGAGTGATATTAAAAAATATTTGTCTAAAATTGAAGAGGCTTTTTTTTTACTAGATAGAAGTATTTAATGGAAAAAATTATTATAATTGGCACTGGTCAACATGCAAGAATGCTAGTGGAATTGATTGAAGAGCAGAATTGTTATAAAATTGTTGG
>MDTE01202049.1_pt1 | contig 12574 bp, 9 predicted proteins | sample 811231 | NCBI WGS metagenome assembly MDTE01 (sample SAMN05326651, study PRJNA326480) | marine metagenome | isolation source: seawater | place: Indian Ocean: Red Sea | collected 2010
ACGATCCTATAAAATACCCTCCAATAATTGTAGTATTATTAGCTGATGTAAACCCATCACTGGATCTCCATAAATTTGTACCACCAATATAAACTACATTAGGATCTGTAGGATGAACTTTTACAAGTAAATCATATCCTCCTTGAGCATTAAAATTATCAAATGTTGTTGACTGATTTGCAGGGATATTAGATGATAAATCTATCCACGAACTGTCACTTGCATCATATTTCCAAAGTGATGTCCAAGTTTGACCGTTAAAAAAAACATCTGTATGTTGACCATAATTATCGGTCTCAGCAGCTAAAAAATATACCTCATTTTCATTACTAGGGTTTACTCCTATTGCAATCCTTCCATATACTGGAGGAAATAATGAATCAGTTATATTATTCCATGTTTGTCCATCTAAAGAAGTCCATATACCCTTATCTGTCCCATCTGAAGAAAGCGTAGCATACACAATACCATTTGATGTGACCTCTATATTATTATAATATGAACTTGAATTACCAAAACCAAGTTGTTTAAGCCAAGATTGTCCTCCATCTACACTTTTATAAATTGCACCATATGTAGCTGTATAAACAACATCTAAACTATCATTTGAAGGATCAGTTTTAATATTCCATATGTAGTCGAAATTAGAGTCAAAATTATTAGTATTAGTTGCTGTAAATGATAGAGAATCCCAAGTTAATCCACCATCAACTGATTTATATATACCATTACCTCCATAATATGCTCCAACTGCACTTGCTGAGCTTCCTGTTAGCTCTCCACTACCAAAATACCATGTATCTTCCTTCCCAACTCTAATATCTTGGCTCACACATGTGACATTATGTAATTGGTTTGGACTGGTTGTCATTTGCCAACTTTCTCCCCCGTCTAAAGATCGAAACATACCACCACTAGCACCTCCAGCAAGAAGTATATTTTCATCTAAGACATCAATAGCAAGAGCTCTTGTTCTACCTCCAACATTGTATGGACCTCTATGTACCCAGTTAGATTTATTTATAGATGTTGAAACGGGTAGAGTTTTAGAAAATATTAGTTCTTTTTTTCTTATATTTTTTGGAATAACTCCAGTACTGGGATCTGCTAATCGAATTCTTTCCCAAACAACTCTCTCAGAGGGATTATCTAAAGTATATATTCCTTCTAACTTGTCATAATTTTCCTTCTTTTCAGCTAAAAGTAATGCAATTATAAATGGTATAACTTTGAACATATGTTTTTTTGTAAAAATAATAAAACTTAAAGATAAAAAAATTAAAAAGAATAAACTTGAGGTTTTACTATCTTTGCAATTGTAAAAAACTAGCATAATGCATTCACAAGAAAAATACAAACCAAAAAATAAGATACGTATCGTAACTGCAGCTTCCTTATTTGACGGACATGATGCGGCAATAAATATCATGAGAAGAATTATCCAAGCAACTGGTTGTGAAGTAATTCATTTAGGACATGACAGAAGTGTAGAAGAAGTTGTCAACTGTGCAATTGAAGAGGATGCAAATGCTATTGCAATGACTTCATATCAAGGAGGTCATAATGAATATCTAAGTTATATGTTTGATCTCTTGAAAGAAAAAAATGCATCGCACATAAAAATATTTGCAGGAGGAGGAGGAACAATTTTACCTGAAGAGATAGAAAAATTACAATCATACGGAATCACAAGAATTTATCATCCTGATGATGGTAGAAAAATGGGATTACAAGGAATGATAAATGATTTAGTTAAAAAATCAGATTTTTTACTTGGAGATAAACTAAACGGAGGTATAGAAGAAATACAACAGAAAAATACTAATGCAATATCAAGAATGATATCTGCTGCTGAAAACTGTCCTAAAAAACACGTTAAAGTTTTGTCTAAAATTAGAGAGCTTGCTAAAGAATCTAAAATCCCAGTTTTAGGAATTACTGGAACGGGAGGGGCAGGAAAATCATCACTTGTTGATGAACTAGTAAGAAGATTTATTATGGATTTTTCAGATAAAAATATTGCTATCATTTCAGTTGATCCTTCTAAGAGAAAAACTGGCGGCGCATTGCTTGGAGATAGAATTAGAATGAATTCTATCAAGTCAAATCAAGTTTTTATGAGATCACTTGCAACCAGACAAGCTAACCTTGCATTATCAGCTCATGTTAATGATGCAATAGATATTTTAAAAGTAGCTAAATATGACTTGATTATTTTAGAAACATCTGGAATTGGCCAATCAGATACTGAAATTTTAGAGCATTCTGATGTATCCTTATATGTTATGACTCCAGAATATGGAGCCGCAACTCAATTAGAAAAAATAGATATGTTAGATTTTGCTGATATAATTGCTCTAAATAAATTTGATAAAAAAGGAGGTTTAGATGCTATCAGGGACGTAAAAAAACAATACCAAAGAAACAATAATCTTTTTGATAAAAGAATAGATGAAATGCCAGTATATGGATCAATTGCTTCCCAGTTTAATGATCCTGGAACAAATGCTTTATATATAAAAATTCTAAATGTATTAACAGAAAAATCAGAATCTATTTTTAATTCAAAAATTGAAAAAAATTCTGAACTAAGTGAGAAAGTTTACGTGATACCACCTAAAAGAGTAAGATACTTATCTGAAATAGCTGAAAACAATAAAAATTATGACAAATGGGTTGAAAATCAGGCTTCTATAGCTCAACAATTATATTGCATTAAAGAAACTATTAGTATCATAAAAACTGATACAGAATTAAAAAATCAAATAAAGAAAAAATATTCTGATTTAGAATTAGAGCTTAATCCTAAAAACAAGAAGCTGATTGACAATTGGAAGGAAAACAAAGAAAAATATAACAATTTGACATTTGAATATCTTGTTAGAAATAATCAAATTTCAATCGAAACCAAATCTAAATCTCTATCGGGAAGTTTAATTCCAAAAATAGCTCTTCCTAAATACAAAGCATGGGGAGATCTCCTTAAATGGCAATTGCAAGAAAATGTTCCTGGAGAATTCCCATTTACCGCTGGATTATTTCCATTTAAAAGAGAAGGAGAAGATCCAACAAGAATGTTTGCAGGTGAAGGTGGACCAGAAAGAACAAATAAGAGATTTCATCTTGTTAGTCAAGGAATGCCTGCAAAAAGATTATCAACAGCTTTTGACTCAGTAACCCTGTACGGAAATGATCCAGGCAAACGACCAGATATCTATGGAAAAATTGGTAATGCAGGAGTTTCTATTTGTTGCCTTGATGACTTAAAAAAATTATATTCTGGATTTGATTTATCAAATCCAGTAACATCAGTTAGTATGACTATAAATGGTCCTGCGCCAATTATTTTAGCATACTTTATGAATGCTGCTATTGATCAACAATGTGAAAAATATATTAAAGAAAATAAACTTGAAAAAACAATCAATGAAAAAATTGATTTAATTTATAAAAAGAAAGGAATTGAAAGACCTAAATACCAAGGAAGATTACCTGAAGGAAATGATGGCTTAGGATTATTTTTACTTGGTATTTCAGGAGATGAAGTACTTGACGAAAAAGTTTATAAAAAAATTAAGAAAGATACTTTAAGTAAAGTAAGAGGCACTGTACAAGCAGATATTTTAAAAGAAGATCAAGCACAAAACACGTGTATTTTTTCGACAGAATTTGCATTAAAAATGATGGGTGACGTACAAGAATACTTCATAGATAATAAAATAAGAAATTTCTATTCTGTGTCTATTTCTGGCTACCACATTGCTGAGGCTGGAGCAAATCCTATAACACAATTAGCTTTCACTTTAGCAAATGGATTTACCTATGTTGAATACTACATTAGCCGTGGAATGAATATTAATGATTTTGGTCCAAACTTATCTTTCTTTTTCAGCAATGGTGTAGACCCAGAATATGCTGTCATTGGTAGAGTTGCTAGAAGAATTTGGGCCAAAGCAATGAGAGATAAATATGGAGCTAATAAACGAGCTCAAATGTTAAAGTATCATATTCAAACATCTGGGAGATCACTTCATGCCCAAGAAATTGATTTTAATGACATAAGAACTACATTGCAAGCTCTTTATGCAATTTATGACAATTGCAATTCTTTACATACTAATGCATACGACGAAGCTATAACAACTCCAACAGAAGATTCTGTTAGAAGAGCAATGGCAATACAATTAATAATTAATAAAGAATTAGGTTTAACAAAAAATGAAAATCCGCTTCAAGGTGCGTTTATAATTGAAGAACTAACAGATTTAGTTGAAGAAGCTGTTTTAGTTGAGTTTGACCGAATTACTGAAAGAGGAGGTGTACTTGGAGCAATGGAAACAATGTATCAAAGAAGTAAAATACAAGAAGAAAGCCTTCATTACGAACATTTAAAACACACAGGCGAATATCCTGTCATAGGCGTAAATACGTTTTTAAATAAAAAAGGTTCCCCAACAATAATTCCAAATGAAGTTATAAGAGCAACTGAAAAAGAAAAAAAATATCAAATCTCAATGATTAATAATCTTAAAAAAGGGAATAAAGATGAACATAGTATATTGATTAATAAATTGCAGCAAGGAACAATAAATAACAATAATATATTTAAACTACTAATGGATATCTCAAAGAAATGTTCACTTGGAGATATAACAAATGCTCTATTTGAAGTTGGTGGTGAATACAGAAGAAACATGTAAAGAAAAAAAAATGCTAAAAAAAATTATCACACTTTTACTAATTATCCCCTTAGGTAGTTTATCTCAAAATGTTGACTCACTGTTTAATGATAAAGGAGAAATCTATTTTTCTTTTGAATATAGAAACAAAGTCGAACTAAACAACATATCAAAAATTGTATCAATTGACCATAAGATTACACCTGAACTAGCATATGCATATGCAAACAAAAAAGAGTTTTTAAAATTTCTTGATTTAAATAAAGAGTATAACATAATTGAATTAAAACCTAAAAAATTTGATAATTTAAATAAAAACAATTGGAATTATTATCCAACATATCAAGAGTACGTAGATATGATGATGGAATTTGAAAATCTATTTCCTAATTTATGTAAAATTCATAGCTTAGGTACTCTAAATTCAGGAAGAGAAATACTAATTGCTCAAATTTCTGATAATGTTGATCAAAAAGAAAACGAACCTTCTTTTTTATATACTTCATCAATGCATGGAGATGAGCTAGCAGGATATGTACTAAGTTTAAGATTGATAGATTTTCTTTTAAATAACTATACAGATAATCCAAAAGTGAATAATCTTGTTAATGAAATTGATATTTGGATAAATCCACTTGCGAACCCAGATGGAGCTTACGCTGGGGGAAACCAAGATGTGTGGAATGCAACAAGATACAATGCCAATTGGGTTGATTTAAATAGAAATTATCCTGACCCTGAAGATGGACCTCATCCTGATGGAAATGCATACCAACCTGAAACAATTATGTTTTTAGGACTTGCAGACACAGTAAACTTTACAATGTCAGCAAATATGCATGGTGGAGTTGAAGTATGCAACTACCCTTGGGACACATGGAGTAATTTAACAGCTGATGATAGCTGGTGGATTTATGTATGTAGGCAGTATGCTGATTCATGTCAATTTTATGGACCAAATAATTATTTTGACTATCTATATAATGGAATAACTAACGGAAATGATTGGTATGAAGTAAATGGAGGAAGACAAGACTATATGAATTATTTTAGATATTGTCGAGAATTTACTCTAGAACTATCAAATGACAAGACTCCAAATCCGAATCAACTTCCTCAATTATGGGATGCAAATTACCCTTCATTACTAAATTATTTAGAACAATCATTATTTGGAGTTAGAGGAATTGTAACAGACAGTATAACTGGACTTCCTTTAAAAGCGAAAGTAGAAATCAATAATCATGATACAGATAGCTCACATGTTTATTCTAATTTACCAATAGGAAATTACCATAGGTATCTAATACAAGGAAACTACAACATTACCTTTTCGAAAAATGGTTACTATCCTAAAACTATTAATCAAACAGTATTAAACAACAATACTTCAATTGTTAATATACAATTATCTCCAATAATCATCCCTAATGCAATTTCAAATCATAATACTGATGAACAAGAAGAATATAGAATTGATTTTCTTGGCAGAAAAACAAACGATTCAATGAATAATTTACATATTATTCGTTATAAAAATAGCCTAAAAAAAATAAAAGTAATTGAGTAAGATTCTATTTGACATAGTTATTTTAACTGAGAGTAGATATATAAATCCAAGTAAAAAAAACTGGTACAATAAACAAGTACTACTTGAAGATAAATTATTACATACTTCTTTAGAATCTCTAGGTCTAAAAGTCACTCGAAAAGACTGGACGGATAAAAAATTTAATTTTTCATCATGTAAATATGCAATATTTAGAACAACATGGGACTATTTTGATAAGATTAATGAATTTATTTCATGGATAAATGAAACTAAACAGAAATTAATTTTCATAAATTCTGCTGATACAATTTTATGGAATCTAAATAAAAATTATTTAGATTTTTTACACAAACAAAATATAAATATTCCAAAAACTATATTCTTAAAAAAAAATGATACAAGATCCTTAGGAGAACTTTTTACAAAAACCGGATGGAATAATGCTGTTCTTAAGCCTGCTATTTCTGGAGCTGCTAAAAACACATTTCATATATCAAAAAATAAATATCATAACTATAATAAAGCATTTAATGATTTAATAAATAAAGAAGAGATGCTTTTTCAAGAATTTATAAATGATATTGAAAAAACAGGAGAGATATCATTAATAATGATAGGAGGAAATTATACTCATTCAGTCAGAAAAATTGCAAAAGCTGGTGATTTTAGAGTTCAAGATGATCACGGCGGAATTGTCAAAAAACATATCGCTACAAATCAAGAAATATCATTTGCGAAAAAATGCTTAGAAAAAGTACCTTTTCAAATTACTTATGCAAGAGTAGATATAATGTATGATAACAAGGGAAAAATTACGCTTGGAGAACTTGAACTAATTGAGCCCGAGCTATGGTTTAGAAACAATAAGAGTGCAGCTGATAAACTAGCATATGAAATATATTCTAAAATTAAATAAGGAATATTTTTAAAAATATTCCTTATTCCTTTTTTTATTTAGAAAATAATTATTTTACTTACTTATCTGAAACTAAAAAGATTTCAAATTTAATTTCATCTAGTATAGCCTTATCACCTAAATCTTTAAATATACTACCTGATTTATATTTAATATCCCATTTTGTTCTGTCAATATTTAATTCAGCAGAGGCAACAAAATTAGCTCCGTTAATATCTACTTCAGCCATAAAAGAAATAGGACGTGTAATGTCTTTTATAGTAAGATCAGCAACAATTTTGTACATCTTGCCTTCCCCTCTAACAGATTTCCTGATTTTCAACGTGGCTTCTGGAAATTTCTCAACGTTAAAAAAATCTTCATCTTTCAGATGATTATCTAATTTTTTATTTAATCTAGTTTCCATATCAGTAGTATGAATAGAGTTCATATCTATACTAATTTGTCCTCCTACTAGAGTTCCATGATTAATATTTAAAATTCCTTTCTTAATATTAACTGTTCCTTCATGACTTTCATAACTTTTTGAACCTGTCCATTTTATAGTCGAACTTTTTGCATTAACCCGAACATTATCAATATGTGGTTTAGTAGCAAAGGCAAAAAAAGTTATAAAACTTAAAAAAAATGATAAAGTAATATTTTTCATAATTATAGTATTTTTTAATTTTTTCAAATTTACATATTTTTACAATAAAAAAAAAGAATGGAAGAGATTTTAAAATTTAGATTCTCAAATAAAAAATTAATGGACTTATCACACAAAATAAGATATAATGTTTTTGTAATTGGTCAAAATTGTCCAGAAGAAGTTGAATGGGAGTTCGAAGAGGAATCCATACATTTCTTGCTAATTTGCAACAAAAAACCTGTTGCTACAGCAAGATACAGAAAAACTAAAAAGGGATATAAACTAGAAAGATTTGCAGTACCAAAAAATGAACGAAAAAAAGGATATGGCCATATTATTTTAAATGCTATTTTGAATGAACTAAAAAATAAAAAATCTAAAATTTATTTACACGCCCAAACTCAAGTGATAGATTTTTATAAAAAAATAGGATTTTATATAGTTGGAGATGAATTTGAAGAAGCTGGAATAAAACATTACGAAATGCAATTAGCTCAAAATTAACCTTTTATCTTTGAAACCCAAGAATATTTATCTTCGTCAATACCTCTCTGGATATTTTGTAGCTTAGTCTTAAAAGTATTTGCATAAGAATTATCATTATTATTAAATTTCATTGTAAAATCATTAAATGTAATAGACGAAATTGGACTAATTGAAACAGCTGTTCCAGATCCAAAAACTTCTAAAAGTTCACCGGATTTGTAAGCCTGTATAATATTTTCAATAGAAATTTTTTCCTCATAGACCTTAATTCCTGAGTCAGATGCGATCCTTATAACACTATCTCTAGTAATTCCTTCTAGGATTGTATCTGATATTTCAGGTGTATATAATGAGTCACCTATTCTAAACCAAATATTCATAGTACCACACTCTTCAATATAATTATGATGGTATGAATCTGTCCAAATCACTTGCTGAAATCCTTTTGAATTTGCCAGCTTAGTAGGATAAAAAGATGAAGCATAATTTCCAGCAGCTTTAGTAAAACCTACTCCCCCTTTTGAAGCTCTAGTATATTTTTGTTCAATAATTAAATTAATATCTCCATTATAATAATTAAAAGTTGGAGAAGTAATTACAATAAAAGTAAATTTATCTGATGAGGATGCTTTAATACAGTCACTTGATGCGAAAATAAATGGTCGTATATATAGTGAATACCCATCTTTTGAAGAACACCAATTTTTATCAATCGATAATAATTTCTCTAAACCCTCTGTAAAAAAAAATTCAGGAATTTTAGGAATTGATAACCGTTCAGCTGATCTATTCATTCTTTTTAAATTTTCTTCTTTTCTGAATAATAATAATTCGTTATCTTTATTTTTAAATGCTTTCATTCCTTCAAAGATAGATTGACCATAATGTAAAGCTTGCAATGAAGGATTAAATGAAATTGGACCATATGGAATAATTTCTAACTCCCCCCAACTTCCTAAATTAAACTCAGCTCTTAACATATGGTCAGAGAAAATTCTTCCAAAAGGGAGATTGGAAAAATCTACGGAATCTATTCTAGATCTAATAGTTTTTGTAATTTTCATAAATTAATTAGTGAAAAAAAATAACCCTGCAAAGATATGAAAATCTAAAGATTGATTTAAAATATATAATTTTACATCTACTCTATAAGTTTATTTTTTAATTTATAACAATGAAGTATAAAATACAAAATACAAATGATGAGTCGCATACAATTTTAAACTCTGAAACCAATGAAACATATCATTCTATGCATGGAGCCATTTCAGAGTCAAGGCATGTTTTTATAAATAATGGACTATTATCATTCAAAAAAAAACATATAGACATATTAGAAATTGGTTTTGGAACAGGATTAAATGCTTTTTTATCTTTAATAGAATCTAATAAAAGATCAATTAAATTAAATTATCGTGCAATTGATCCAAATATAATCGAAATAGGAGTAATAGAAAAGTTAAATTATCATACATTTTTCAATTTAAAAAAAAATGAATTTTTAAAAATTCACACAACTAAGTGGAACAAAACAGTTGAAATATGCAATAATTTCAATTTAACAAAACATCATAATAAAATAGAGGATTTCAAGTTACTTTTTAAATTTGACTTAATATATTTTGATGCATTTTCTCCAAGAAAACAACCTGAATTATGGACAAAAAGTATTTTTAGCTTTTTATATGAGCAACTAAATAACAAAGGAATATTAGTAAGTTATTGCGCAAAAGGAAGTGTAAAACGATTGTTACAAAAAGTTGGTTTTAAAGTAATGACCCTTAAAGGTCCTCCTGGAAAAAGAGAAATGATAAAAGCAATAAAATTAGTCAAAAATTGAGCTAATTATTAATTTAATTGCTTTGAAAGCACATAAAAAGACTGGAATTAAAAAAATTATACCAATTGACAATAACAAAAAACTATCCTTTGTTCTAAAAAGATACCATCCCTTCATCATGCAAACTGAAGATAAAAAAACAGAAAAGGTAAAACCTGAAATCCACATGCCTGCTTTTATAATTTTTTCTTTATCCATTTATTTTATCTAAAGTTTTTCTTACTGAACCAAATAATTTTAATTTTTCTAGAGCATCTTCATATGAAAGGTTTGAAGCCTCTACAATCATCTTAGCTCCTCGATCTTGCAATTTTTTATTTGACAAATGCATATCTATCATTCTATTTCCTTTTACTTTACCTAATTTAATCATAACTGAAGTTGAAATCATGTTCAGTACAAGTTTTTGAGCTGTTCCAGACTTCATTCTAGTACTGCCAGTTACAAATTCTGGCCCAACAATTATTTCTATTGGATAATCTGCAAAATTTGAGATATCAGAGTTCTTATTACAGACAATACATCCTGTAGAAATATTTTCTTTTTGACATTTCTCTAATGCACTTGAGACATAAGTGGTTGAGCCTGACGCAGCAATACCAACCACAATATCTTTAGAATTAATGTTAAATTCTAACAAATCATTCCAAGATAACTCTTGATTATCTTCAGCAAATTCAACGGCTTGTCTAATTGCTTTATCTCCACCAGCAATTAATCCAATCACTAGATCACTATCAACTCCAAAAGTTGGAGGACATTCAGAAGCATCAACAATTCCTAACCTTCCTGACGTACCAGCTCCAATATAAAACAATCTTCCACCTGACTTAAGCTTTGAAACAATACATTTAACTAATTTTTCAATTTTTCCAATCTCTTTTTCAACTGAAAAAGCTACAGTTTTATCTTCATTATTTATATTATGAAGAAGTTCAAAAACAGTCATTTTGTCTAAATCATCATAATTTGAAGTTGATTCAGTAACTAAACCCATCTAATATATTTCTGGAAAAAGATTAGGATTAACTTCATTCATGATTGAATATACTTTCTCAAATATATCTTCAGCAGATGGTTTTGTAAAGTAATCACCATCTTTACCATAAGGAGGTCGATGTTCCTTTGCACTTAGTGTTTGAGGAGCAGAATCAAGATAATTATATGCTTTTTGATCTTCAGTAATTTTTTGTAATATATATGCTGATGCACCTCCAGGGACATCCTCATCAACAACAAGTAGTCTATTTGTCTTTTTAACGCTATCAATTATATCATGTGATATATCAAATGGCACTAATGTTTGCGTATCAATTACCTCACATGAAATACCAATCTTTTCTAAATTATTTGCAGCGTCCATAACAACTTTCCAAGTACTTCCATATGTAACGATTGTGATATCTTTTCCTTCTTTAGTAGTTTCAATAACACCAAGTGGAGTTCTAAATTCTCCAATATTATTTGGAAGCTTCTCTTTAGTTCTGTATCCATTTAAACATTCGATCACCATTGCAGGATCATTGGATTGCATTAAAGTGTTATAAAAGCCAGCAGCTCTTGTCATATCTCTAGGGACACAAATATACATTCCTCTTGTTCCATTTAATAACATACCCATAGGAGACCCAGAATGCCAAATACCTTCAAGCCTATGACCTCTTGTTCTGATAATCAATGGTGTTATCTGCCCACCATGAGTTCTATAAAAAAGTGATGATATATCGTCTACCATTGGTTGAAATCCATATATAACATAATCTAGATACTGCATTTCTGCAATAGGTTTTAAACCTCTGAGTGCAAGACCTATACCTTGTCCAATAATTGTTGCTTCCCTGATACCTGTGTCAGCTACTCTTTCTTCACCAAACTTTTGTTGTAACCCTTCACATCCTTGATTTACACCTCCAATTTTCCCAACATCTTCACCAAAAATCATAGCTTCTGGAATAGATTCAAACATATGATGAAAGTTATCTCTTAAAATAATTCTTCCATCAACTATATCAGGATCAGTATCATATGTTGGCTTCACTTCCAAAACATTTAGTGCTGAAGTAATTGTTTCGTTATAGAGCTTGGTATTATAACGGGTGTAATTTTCAGAATTAATTCGAGATATAAAATTTCTTAAATCATTTTTTTCAGAGATATCAGAATCTTTTAAAAGAGCTAAAAGCAACCTAGCCTTACTTAAATAGTCTCTTCTGAAAATACCAAACATTGCAGATTGATTTAGTTCTTCAATCCATTCTTTAATTTCAGTGATTTCAGATTTTGCATATATGGAATTAAAAATATTTTTCAACTCATTCCATTCTTTTTTTATTGGTTCCTGATATTCATTCCAGGCTTCTCTTTTTTGTTCCTTAACTGTTATTTTAGTTTCTTCATCAATTTTATTTAACTCTGATATTGAAGCAACACCAGAATCTATAATCCATTCTTTAAACTTCTTAATACAATC
>MDTE01098651.1_pt1 | contig 12573 bp, 13 predicted proteins | sample 811231 | NCBI WGS metagenome assembly MDTE01 (sample SAMN05326651, study PRJNA326480) | marine metagenome | isolation source: seawater | place: Indian Ocean: Red Sea | collected 2010
AGTAAGGTCAAAATAAAACCTATTAAGTACAAAGAAAATGTATTAATAGCAAAGGTCTTTGATATTAACGAAACTAAGGAAATGTCAGAAATGTTGAATGCAGAAGATTTATCAAAACCTACCTGTCGTGATTAAAATTTGCTAAGAACTTATAAAATTCCACTGTCGTGAATATGTTTTAGATTTTCTCCAAGAGTGAAAGTCATTATTTGATTCATAGGTACATAAATTAGAGATATCAATATTTTTACTGAGGATATTTTCATTTAAAAGCTGGATATTAGCGTATTTTTTTAGATCTAAAGGAATGAAAATCTGATTTTTATTATTCATCAAATGCTTTAAATTTGAAAAAATATCCTTATCAACCCAAAAAGACATTGATTTTTCGTTAGAGATATGTTTATGGAAATCATGAAAGGTTTTATTCTCTATTAAATAATTTTTTTTTGATATTGAAGGCCCTATGGCTACAATTAAGTCTTTATTCGAGGACCCTTTTTTATAAAATATGTTGATAATATTTTTTATTATTTTGTTTTCTAAACCCTTCCTCCCGCAGTGTATTGCAGCCACAGATCTTTTCTTTTTGTCAGCAAACAAAATGGGCATACAGTCGGCTGTATAGATCCATAAAATTTGATTGTGTTCATCGCTAACAATCCCATCTGCATTAATAATTGCGTTCCTTTGAGTCTTTGATCCAAAAACAATCTGGTTACTATGAATCTGATTTAATATGCAACCCTTATTATTTGCATTAATATACTTTGATAATAGCGATAGATTAATTTCTGAACTTGTTTTTGTGAAAAAACCATGTTTAAAATTATTTTTAACAAGAACAGGAGATAAATAATATTTAAGATGTTTGTCTTGTATAGCTAAATCTTTTTCTTGAAAATCTTTTTGGTTATAAGCCATTTATTTTTTTATGAAATCAATTCAATATCTCTTAAAATCCAAAATCCTGCGAATTTTTCAATAAAAGGGGTTGATTGTATGGATATGAATTGATAACCAAAAGACTCATTTTTAGTTTGAGAGAATTTATCATTTAATTCTTTGGCAACTTTCTCTGTTAAATCCGTTACGAGCCATTTTTTATCTTCTGAAGCCTCAAGTATAAGTTGATTCTTTTCAATTTGCAATTTGACTGGCTCTAAACTACTAAACCAAGCTGCGAGAGCTAGCGATCTATCTTTACTAAAAAGTCTAAGACCAGGTATTAAGTTTTTATTTTTTACGGATTTTTTGATTGGGAAAATACCTCCAAATTCAATAGGCCAATTTTTTGCAGATTTTAATTCCTCTATAGATATTTCAGATATTGTCAATGCATCACCTCTCACGGCCTCAGGCAAAGGTTTAGGGTCATTAGCAATTGCCGATGTGAAAGTTGGAGCCAAAACTCCTCTTACATATCCATTCTCAAGAGGGTAAATCTCTTGTTCAAGAAATTCAATTCTGTCAAATAATTCATAAGTTCTTCTACTCACAAGAGCCTCAATTCCAATGTTTTCAATGGATTTCTTTATAATTGACTTCATTGATGCCCTCCAAAATCTAATTTTTGATGGCTTAGCCCATCCTTTTTTTTCTGCATCATTCAGTGCTTCATTTAAGGATTTTGTCAGCCATATTGAATTCACCTCATTTGCTGGGCATACTTTATTCCAAAGAAATATATCCTCTGTTTCGAAATTTTTTGAAGATGAAATAATTAATTCCCATCTTTTTTTACCATTCTTTTCAATAATTGGGCGTGAATAAAAGTCAAGTTCCCAATCTGATTTTTTTAGATTTTTAACCAAATCGATTTTTTTATTAAGAGTCATTTTCTAAATCTCTTTTATCGAAGAGTGCTTTGGTTTTGATAGCTCTTTCAGAGGCTTCAATCATGACTTTCTCTTTGTCAACAATTAATTCCCCAGGAGAGTTTTCTAATAATGCTGTATTTAAACCAATTCTTCCTCTCTCTAAATCAATTTCGGTAATAAGCGCCTTTATGGTCTCACCCTCAACAAAGATTTCTCTTAAATTGCGAATCGATCCATTTGTTATTGAAGATTGATGAAGAAGCCCGCTTGCTCCTCCTAAATCAACAAAGAAACCATAGGGTTTTATTCCTAAAACTTCACCTTCGATTAATTGACCTAATTTTAGATCTGCAAATTTTGAAACTAGTAATGCTTTTTTTTCTGATAAAACAAGTTTCCTAGACTCTGGGTTTACTTCTAAAAATGCAACTTTTAATGTTTTGTTTACAAAAGATTGATAATCTTGGCCATCTTCAAGCTGTGATCTTGGAATGAAGCCTCTCAACCCATCAACATCGCATGTAAGTCCACCTCTATTGAATCCATTAATTAAGACTTGAATTAGTTCTCCATTTTTTGCAGAACTTACAACTTTTTCCCAACTTTGTCTAAGAATTAATGCCCTTGCACTTAGAGTAACCATACCATCAGCATTCTGTTCTTTAATAACCAAAACTTCCATTTCCAGCCCGATGGGGAATTTTTCTTTGAAATTAGTTATAACTCCTAATCCGCATTCTTTTTTTGGCATAAAACCTGGTGCTTTGCCACCAATATCTATGTATAAACCGTCACTTTCTAAAGCTATTACTTCTCCCTTAATTGTCTCTCCAGTTTCACCAACAGGCTCATTCTCATTTAAAGCTTCTAAAAAGGCACTTTCATCAAAATCAAATTCATCAACCTTCCTTTCTGTTATAAAATCTTCATCTGAATCTTGTAAGTTTACGGGGGGAGCTAAATCTTGATAACTTTTGTTCTTAAATTTAATTTCTTTAGGATAGTTTTCTTTCTCTTCATTTATCGGTGATTCATTAATCTGAGGATTTAATGTTTGAATTTCTTTTTTTATATCTTTTGAAAGAGTTTGATTATCATCGGAATTTTCTTCCTTTTCTTTTTCGCTATCTTTTTTATTAATGTGGAGGACCTGAAGAGGTTTCTTTAAATCGGTTTTTTTGCCCTTAATTTTCATTTCTTTTTGGGCATCTTTATCACTAACTCCCTTCATAGGTGAAATAAGATTAATTTATTATTAATATAATCTAAATGTTTGCACTCACAATTAAAAATAATGAACTTCAAAATAATACATAGTGAATTCGAGTATTTATCTTGGCCAGAGGTTAAAAAAATTTCACAAGACATAAGATCTACAATTATCTGGCCATTTGGAGCGGTTGAGCAACATGGGCCCCATTTACCTTTAGCTACTGATAGTATTTTTGTCGATGAGATTATTTGCGAAGTTTTAAAATTAATCCCTTCTGACTTACCTGTTAAAAAACTTCCAACTCAGTACATAGGTTTTTCTCCAGAGCATAAAGGATTTGATGGGACTATTTCCTTATCCTCAAATTTAATAACATCATTGATAAAAGAAGTTGGAGTTCAGTTAGCTGATATGGGGTTTAAAAGATTGCTTTTAATTAATGCCCATGGAGGACAAATTTCTTTATTAAATACAGCAGCAAGGGAATTAAGAAGTGTTGCACCCGAGATGTCTATCTTCCCTTGTTTTTTATGGAAAGGAGTTGATGGTTTAGGCGAACTCTTGTCAAAAAATGAAATCGAAAATGGACTACACGCATCCCTAACGGAAACAAGCTTAATGATGGCTTTAAAATCAGAACTAGTTGGGAATGAAAGACCTTGTGAAGGGACTGAAACGCAAATTCCCGAAGGTTGGAGCTGGGAAGGAAATGCTCCAACTGCTTGGCTTACAAAAGACTTAAGTAATTCTGGAGTAATAGGGGATAGCAGAGGTTCGACTAAAGAGTTAGGAAATAGACTAAAGGACTTATTAGTCCAACATTGGCTTAAACTAATAATGAATCTTATGAAATCAGACTGGCCCAATTAAAATAACCAAATTATTAATGTTTTTTGAATAATTGGATTTAACAATTGATACTATTTTCATCATATTTAAATAAACTCACTATAATTATGTAAACTCAAGCGTAAAGAGCTAAAGATTACTGCCATGCAAATTCTCGAATCGAATAAAAAAAATAGTGTTGAAAATTGTATTGATGAAAATGCAGTCGAGTTGCCTGACTTTACTACAGATTCTTACAAGGATGCTTATAGCAGGATAAATGCAATTGTAATTGAGGGCGAACAAGAAGCACATGATAATTACATTTCCATTGCAACATTAATTCCTGATGAAAAAGAGGAGTTAACAAAATTAGCAAAAATGGAGCTGAAACATAAAAGGGGATTTACTGCTTGTGGAAAAAATCTTGGCGTACAGGCGGATATGATTTTTGCAAAAGAATTTTTTTCTGAATTGCACGGAAATTTCCAAATCGCTCTAAAAAATGGGAATTTAACAACATGTCTATTAATTCAGGCGATATTAATTGAGGCTTTTGCAATATCTGCTTATCATGTTTATATAAGAGTTGCTGATCCTTTTGCAAAAAAGATTACTCAAGGAGTTGTTAAAGACGAATATCTTCATTTGAATTATGGACAAGAATGGTTAAAAGCTAATTTATCTTCTTGTAAAGAGGAACTTATGGAGGCTAACAAAATTAATTTACCCTTAATTAAAAAAATGTTAGATGAAGTTGCTAATGATGCTTCGGTATTGGCTATGGATAGAGAAGAATTAATGGAGGAATTTATGATTGCTTATCAGGATACTCTTTTAGAGATCGGATTAGATAACAGAGAAATCGCCAGGATGGCAATGGCAGCTATCGTTTAATTTCTCATAATATAATTTAGTTCCCTCAATTAAAAATCTTTATTAATTATATTAATAGCACTGTGCTATTGTTCATAACAATATATAGATCCATAAAAACAATCAATGTTTGGGCTCATAGGTCATTCAACAAGTTTTGAAGATGCCAAAAAAAAGGCATCTCTATTGGGCTTTGATCACATTGCAGATGGAGATTTAGATGTGTGGTGCACAGCTCCGCCACAACTAGTAGAAAATGTAGAAGTCAAAAGTGCTACGGGTATAACAATCGAAGGGAGTTATATTGACTCATGCTTTGTTCCTGAAATGCTTTCAAGATTTAAAACAGCGAGAAGAAAAGTATTGAATGCAATGGAATTAGCTCAAAAAAAAGGTATTAATATTACAGCTTTAGGAGGTTTCACTTCTATAATTTTCGAAAATTTTAATCTCCTTCAGTACAAACAGATTAGAAACACTTCCTTAGAGTGGGAAAGATTCACAACTGGGAATACACATACTGCGTGGGTAATTTGTAGACAACTAGAGATTAATGCTCCAAAAATTGGAATTGATCTTAAAAGTGCAACTGTTGCGGTGGTAGGAGCAACAGGGGATATAGGCAGTGCCGTTTGCCGATGGTTAATTAATAAAACCGGTATCCGAGAGCTATTAATGGTTGCAAGGCAAAGAGAACCTTTGATTTCTTTGCAAAAAGAATTAGATGGAGGGGCTGTCAAAAATTTAGAGGAAGCATTGCCTGAAGCAGATATTGTTGTATGGGTAGCAAGTTTGCCAAAGACTATGGAAATAAATGTAAGTAATCTTAAAAAGCCATGTTTAATGATTGATGGCGGTTATCCAAAGAATTTGGATGAAAAATTCCAAGGCGATAATATTCATGTTGTGAAAGGAGGTATAGTAAGATTCTTCAATGACATAGGTTGGAATATGATGGAATTAGCAGAGATGAAAAATCCCCAAAGAGAAATGTTTGCATGTTTTGCAGAAGCTATGATTTTGGAATTTGAAAAATGTCACACTAACTTTAGTTGGGGGAGAAATAATATTTCTCTTGAGAAAATGGAATTCATAGGGGATGCTTCCACAAGGCATGGATTCTCTGCTGTAGGCCTTGATAAATATCCAAAAGTACTCGCATTTTGAATTATGCCAAGACGTTACCTACTTGATTTTGAAAAACCTCTTGTTGAGCTTGAGAAGCAAATCGAACAAATTAGAGAATTAGCTAGAGATTCAGAGGTAGATGTTAGTCAACAGTTATTACAACTAGAATTACTGGCTACAAGAAGAAGAGAGGAAATTTTTAAATCTCTTACACCTGCACAAAAAATACAAGTAGCTAGACATCCACAGAGACCAAGTACTTTAGATTTTATTCAAATGTTTTGTGATGATTGGATCGAACTACATGGAGATAGAAATGGAGGTGACGATATGGCTCTAATTGGAGGCTTAGGTTCTATAAATAATCAACCTGTGCTTTTATTGGGTCATCAGAAAGGGAGAGATACGAAGGAAAATGTTGTTAGAAACTTTGGTATGGCTAAACCTGGAGGCTACAGAAAAGCTTTAAGGTTAATGCAGCATGCTGATAGATTTTCGTTGCCTATTTTAACTTTTATTGACACTCCTGGTGCATATGCTGGACTCTCTGCAGAAGAGCAAGGTCAAGGTGAGGCCATAGCAAGAAACCTCAGAGAAATGTTTGGTTTTGAAGTCCCAATTATTGCTACTATTATCGGTGAAGGGGGGTCTGGAGGTGCTCTTGGAATCGGGGTCGCTGACAGGTTATTAATGTTTGAACACAGTGTATATACTGTTGCTAGCCCTGAAGCTTGTGCATCAATTCTGTGGAGAGATTCGGCAAAAGCATCTGAAGCTGCATCAGCTTTAAAAATAACTGGTAAAGATCTTCTTCAATTAGGTGTAATAGATGAAGTTTTATCAGAACCTTCAGGAGGAAACAACTGGGCTCCTATTGAGGCTGGAAATACTTTAAAAGGTGCAATTGAAAAGCACCTTAATCAATTATTGAAACTTTCTAAAGATGAACTTTTAGAAAAAAGATATTCAAAATTCAGAGTTTTAGGTAAATTTATTGAATCAAATAATATCGTAGAAATTCAGGAAAAATTATCTCAAAAAACAGAATAAATTGAAGTTAGCATACATTACAGGCGCCACAAAAGGTATTGGTCGATCTACAGCAATCACCTTCGCAAATGCTGGATGGGATTTAATTTTACTTTCAAGAGATTATGGGAGATTGGAGACTTTAAGAGATGAGCTGTCAGGAACGAAGTCAAATATTAATCTCATACAATGTAACTTATATAATCCCAATGAAATAGAGCATTCTATAAAAAGTTCAATAAAAAAATATGGCTGTCCTTCCGTTTTAATAAATAATGCTGGTTGTGCTTTTAATGGAAATTTGGTAGAAATGCCCTTTACAAAATGGCAAGAAATAATTCAAATTAATCTCACAAGTGTTTTTCATATATGCAGTTTAATTGTTCCCTCAATGAGAAAAAATGGCGGTTTGATTATTAATGTTAGTAGTCATGCCTCTTACAAGCCTTTTCCTGAGTGGGGAGCTTATTGTGTATCAAAATCTGCACTTGCAATGTTTACTAAGTGTCTCAGAGAGGAGGAAAGGTCCAACTCTATCAGAGCTTGTACAATTACTTTAGGTTCGGTTGACACACCTCTTTGGGACTCGGAATCAATTAAATCAGATTTCGATAGAAAATCTATGCTTTCATCTAATGAAGTTTCAAACACAATTCTATTTATGGCTGAACAACCAGATTCACAAATAATAGAAGATCTAACTCTCATGCCTGCTGGTGGTATTTTTTGACAGATAGTATTAATTTGAATATTGATATTAGAGAAATTTTTAAGAGAATTCAAACCCGATTGAAGATAAGAATGTGATATAGTGTATGAGCAAATACGACAAAATAGATACAGTTAATTTGGTTGCATTCTATTTTCAGTTTAGAATTTTATGACTTCTACATTACCCAACGATAATATTAAAAATTTGGATGAACAGATCACTAATAAATTAATCTCCGAAATAATTAGAGATCGTATCAAAAGTAAAGGTTCTAAATTTAGTGCAAATGATAATATTTCTAGTTTTATTAATCCTGGAGAACTTGAAATTTTAGAAAAAGAGGTAACATCTAGAATCAAAGATCTTCTTAAGTCATTAGTTATTGATGTTGACAACGACCATAATACTCAGGAAACTGCAGAACGGGTCTCGAAGATGTACATAAACGAAGTTTTTAAAGGTAGATATCTTGAACAACCAAAGGTTACAAGTTTCCCAAATGAAAAGAATCTTGATGAAATTTATACTGTTGGACCAATAACTGTTAGATCTGCCTGCTCTCATCATTTAGTTCCAATCTTGGGTGAATGTTGGATAGGTATTAAACCTGGTAATAAAGTTATTGGACTCTCTAAATTTGCAAGGGTAGCAGATTGGGTATTCTCTAGACCTCATATTCAAGAGGAAGCTGTAATGATTCTTGCAGATGAAATAGAAAAATTGTGTGAGCCTAAAGGTCTTGGCATAATTGTAAAAGCACAACATTATTGTATGAAATGGAGAGGAGTTAAAGAACCAAATACTAGTATGATAAATTCAGTAGTTAGGGGTGATTTTAGGCATGATATAAGCTTAAAACAGGAATTTTTTGAACTAGTTAAACAACAATCTTCTAATAATAATTATTGAAAAATTAATATTTTTCTACTTCTTTAATTATCAAACCAACTTTATAGATATCTTTAATTCCAGGCGAAGTTTCAACACTACTTGATATATCTATTCCATTTGGCTTAATCTTTTTTGTGATGTCATGTATCCAGTCTTTAGAAACACCTCCAGCAAGCCACCATGGTTTAGTAAAATGCAAATCCTCTAAATATTTTTTTTCTATTCTTTTCCCAGAACCCCCATATGTTTCATAGTTCCATGAATCTAAAAGTATTGCATCTATAAAATCTTCATAAGGTTTAATCTTATCAAGATCGTCTTTATCTTTTATTCTGAACGCTTTCCATAAGTCAATATTTGGAATCAGTTTTTTTAACTTTTGACAGTAATTAATATCTTCATTTCCGTGAAGTTGGATTATGTTTTCATATGGTTCTCCCAAAAAACTTTTAATAACTGAATCTATAGGACTATCTTTGACAACTGTAACTCTATCAATATTGGGATATAAATCTTTTATAATTTTAAATATTTGTTTTTTCTTTTCTGGGGCGATATATCTTGGTGATTCGTCAACCGAAATGATACCTATGGCGTTGGTGCCCAATTCGGCTACTTTAAGGGCTTGCTCAATAGATGTTATGCCGCAAATTTTAACTAAAGTTTTGTTCTTAAGCATAACTTTATCTTAAAGGTAGAATTAATATTATTTGTAAATATAACGGAGATTATTTTTGAGGAGTTTGCAAATTTTTAAAATATGGGGAATACCCTTTAAAATACATCCTTACTGGTTTGCGATACTTTTTTTATTCTCATGGAGCATTGCTAATCAAGTTAATTTAACTTCTGGAGAGATTTACAATACGAAAGAAGCCTGGTTAATTGGGTTCTTAACTTCTTTTTTTTTGTTAAGTACAATTATATTTCATGAAGTCTTACATACTTTTGTTTCACTAAATCAAGGAGTTATTATAAAAAAAATTACCTTTTATTTCTTAGGGGCAATTTTACAAATAGAAAAGCATTGTCAAACAGCTTTAGGTAATATCAAAATTTCCATTGTTAGGCCTCTATCATGTTTCTTGACGGCATTTACTCTTTTAATTGTAGGCTATCTAAGTGAATCTAACGAACTAATAGTGGTAAATATAGTAAATAGAGTAGCTATATTAAATCTTTTTCTAGGCTTTATAAATTTAATTCCTATTGGATCTTTAGATGGGGGGGATTTGTTAAAAAGTATTATTTGGTATTTTTCAGGAAGTAAAAATAAAGGAAGAAATTTTTTTAATAAATTCACTCTAGTATTGTCAACTTTAGTTCTATTATTAGGAATTATATGTTTATTTAGTTTTAATTTTTACTATGGTTTGTTAATAATTTTTTTAGGATTATTTGGTATTAATTCATCAAAAGCTGAAATTCAATTTTATAAAATTGAGAATATTTTAAAGTTAAGTAAAGTTTCTGATCTTAAATTAAAGCCATTAAGAAAAATAGAATTCGATTCAAATTTTGTTGAGTTAAATAATGTTGTAAAAAATAAAAAAGATAAGCATGACAAATATTTATTTTTAACTAATAGTGGTAGATGGGACGGTTTTATTGAAGAAAGCATTTTAAAATCTGTTCCTTTTAAAAAGTGGGATCGGACTTTTGTTGATGAGTTTAAGAAGTCAATCTATAAATTAACATCTGTAAATTATGGTACTGAATTGTGGAGAGCAATTGAAAAAATAGAGAACTCTAATTCAGATATGATACTAGTACTAAATTCTGCTGGTATACCTCGAGGAATTGTTGATAGAAATAGAATTGGTTATTTTGTGCTTTATAAATTAGGCTTAAAGCTTCCTTCTAGCTTAATAAGTAAATTCAATAGTAGGGAGCAGTATCCACTAGGCATTGAATTACCCAGAATTATAAAATTAATGAGAAAAAAAGGAGAAATTGAATAAATTTAATAAATTTAATTCATAACAATTTTTTTAATATAATCTTCGCCGTAACTGATATTTTCAATCTTTAGATTTGATTTCGATTCTAAAAATGAATTTGTCAAATATTCAATTATTTCCCCATTAGTAAGATTCAAATCAATCTGAGTGGGAGGCTCCTCCTCAAATAATCTGAACCACAAGTCCCTGGGGGGGTTAAGTTGAATCTCTCCATGTTGAAGGAATGCACCTTTTTTTCTAAATTGGGCGCTTCCTATCCTTTTAAAGCCATATTGATCAACCAAATCAGATACATATGATGATCCAAAACAGTTTTCCTTTATTATTGATTTTCTTATATTCCCTCTTTCTAAACTTAAACCTAGTTTATTAAAACTTTTAATTAGCCAATTATTAACTAGTTCATAACTGAAGCTTTTATAAGAGGGCTTTTTAAACGTTAAAGCATATGTTATGCCTCCAGAATGAAGTACTGCCCCACCTCCTGAAGGTCTTCTGACGATTTTAACAACACCGTCCTCTAAAAGCTTTTCCCAATGAGGTGGAATTACCTTTTGATGGTAACCAAGAGAAATCCAATCCCCCTCCCAATGATAGAACCTTAATGTAAAGTGAATTTCAACTTTGGAAATAGTCTTTTCTAAAAAATGCATATCAAGGGCCATCTGTTCAATACCAGGTAATTTCAATGTTGAAATAATTAAAGCTTGATTATCTATTCTCAAAATTATTTATGATTTAATTACGTAACAGCATTTTGTAATAGTCTATCAATTTTTCACTTTTGGGTAGAGAATATAGAAAATAAATTTATTTATCATGGATCCATCTCAATCAATTAATTTAACAATACTTGGTCTTATCGTAGTAATACATGCAGGAGTATTAGCTCTTAGGCTTGGCATAAGTTTGTCTAGAACATAAGAACAAATTTTGATTTTCAAAATCTTTAAGGTAATAATCAAGTAAGGCAATTATTTAAAGCCTTTAAAAAAACTCAAGTCAAAGAATTTGTCTAAATATTGCCATAAAAATAATTCTACGGCTGAATTATATGCAGCCTCTACCAAGGAATTAAATTATAAAGAACAAGAAAATTTTGTAAGCTCAGTTTTTTTAGGATTGAAAATTTGTTTTTCTCTTTTAGCAGTTGTGAGTTTAATTAAAATTGGATATAGCTCAAAAGTAAGATCAATTAGATTGAGGGAGATTAAAGATTCCTTTTTATATGAAAAATCAAGGTTTGATAGTTTAAGTCGTAGATTTGATGATTTAATCTCTTTTCAAGGTGAGCAAAGATTTATGAAGGATCAAGATCAAATGATTTATAGAGACATAATCAGAGTAATATGGCGTTGATAATTATGATTTTAAAGTCATTTAATTATTGAGTTTTTAACTAATTTTTATAGCTAGTGACCAAAAGTATTAAAGGTTTAGTTCTGATAACAGGAACAACATCAGGAGTAGGATTAAATACCTTAAAACCATTGATTAGATTTGGATGGGAAGTTATTGCAGTTAATCGCTCAAATAAAAGGGCAGTAGAAATGGCTCAAAAATTCTTAACAGATTCCGAAATGAAAAATATTCATTTTATAGAAATTGATTTATCTGATTTAAACGATGTAAGAAATGGTTGCAGTGAGATATTGAAAAAGTTTAAAAAACCAATAAATTCTCTTATTTGTAATGCTGCAGTTTATAAGCCCAGATTACGCAAGCCCGAAAGATCTCAGCAGGGATTTGAAAATTCTATGGCAGTAAATCATTTTGGTCACTTCCTTCTCATAAGTCTCCTACTTGAAAATATCTTATCCTCCGAAAGAGAGCTTAATCTAAATGGTAAAACTACGATTTTCAAGCCAAGAATAACAGTTCTCGGAACCGTGACAGCAAATTATTCAGAACTTGGCGGTAAAATACCAATACCTGCGCCAGCTGATCTGGGTGATTTGTCTGGTTTTAAAAATGGATTTTTAGCACCAATAAGTATGGCAAATGGAAAAAAATTTAAACCAGGGAAAGCTTATAAAGATAGTAAATTGTGTAATATGATAACAGTGCAAGAATTATCTAAAAGATACTCTAGTGATAAGATAATCATTAATTCTA
>MDTE01145765.1_pt1 | contig 12573 bp, 10 predicted proteins | sample 811231 | NCBI WGS metagenome assembly MDTE01 (sample SAMN05326651, study PRJNA326480) | marine metagenome | isolation source: seawater | place: Indian Ocean: Red Sea | collected 2010
CCATGATTCCGGCGTTATTGAACAGCACATCGAGCCGCCCGAATGACGCTTCGGCCGCGTCGACCATTGCCTGGCAGTCACCGGGATCAGCGACATCGGCCCGAACGAATACCGATACTCCCGGGTACTCTTCCTCGATCTCGGTCACCGTTTCCTGGCCGGATTCCTCGTTGATGTCCACGGCAACAATCCGGGCGTCCTCGGCCGCGAACAGGCGACAGGTCTCCCGGCCAATTCCCCCGCCCGCTCCGGTCACAAGCGCCACTTTCCCAGCCAGTCGTCCCGTCACGCCTCGTCTCCTTGTTCTCCAGCGAGCCGGTTGTCGGTCTCGCTGTGGGTTTCTTCCAGTTCCCTCTCGCAGGTTTCAACCAGCTCGTCGAAAAGAGCCTGCTGCAAGGGATCGACCTCGGCGGTCAATTCCGGGTGCCACTGCACGGCAAACAGCCAGCGGTGATCGGGCAGTTCGACCGCCTCGATCGTTCCGTCGGGTGCGTGGGCGGCCACCGCTAGCCCGCGACCGACGCGGTGGATCGCCTGGTGATGCCACGAGGCGGCATCGAAGGTGAGCTGGCCCAGCAACCCGGCCAGGCCGGTTCCTTCCACCAGGTTCACCACGTGGGGTGTCGGTTCGCGCGGCGGCAGGCGGTGTGCAATCTCATCGCCAACCACATCGGGCAGGTGTTCGTGCAGCGAGCCACCCAGGGCGACATTGACCATCTGGGCACCCCGGCAGATGGCGAGTGTGGGAAGGTCTTTTGAGAGAATCTGGCGGGTCAGTCCCAGTTCCAGCAGGTCACGGTCGGGGTCGACCATGTAGACCTCCGGGTGCATCTGTCCGCCGTACAGTCCCGGGTCGATGTCGCCTCCTCCGGCCAGCACGATGCCATCGAGCCGGTCGAAGAGAGCTTCGATGGATGATTCACCGGGCGGCAGTAGCACGGGGATCCCGCCGGCGCGGCGAACGGCCGAGACGTAATTTGTCGGCAACGAGTACTTGTCGTCCTCGCTTCGACCGTAGGTGGTGATCCCGATCAACGGCTGTGCCGCGGCCATTGTTTCAGATCCTCTCGAAGTACCGTCGTCGTTCCCAGTCGGTCACGGCGCGGTCGTAGGCGGCTTGTTCGGTCCGGAAAAAGTGGACGTAGTGATCGATCACGTCGTCGCCAAATGTCGAGCGGGCGAACTGGCTGTTGGACAACAGGGACGTGGCCTCGGCGAGGGTGGCGGGAACAGCCGGGACGAGGTCCGACTGGTAGACATCGCCGTCACTGTGCTCGGGCGGTTCGATCTGGTTGGCGATGCCGTCGAGCCCGGCGGCCAACGCGGCCGAGTAGACCAGGTACGGGTTGCAGTCGGCACCGGGAATGCGGCACTCGACTCGCAGGGATTGATCGTGTCCGACCACGCGGAATCCCGCCGTGCGATTGTCGTGGCTCCAGGCGATTCGGGTTGGGGCCCAGGAGCCTGACTGGAATCGCTTGTAGGAGTTGACCGTCGGGGCCAGCAATGGCATCAACTCGGACACGTGTTGCATGAATCCACCCAGGAAATGGCGGAATGTCGGGCTGCAGTGTATCGGCCCCAACTGGTCGTCACCGGCAAACGCGTTCTGGCCATCCTGCCAGAGGCTGATGTGGACGTGGCAGCTGGACCCGGCCTGGTCGGTGTCGAACTTGGCCATGAAACTGACCGCCGCACCGGCCGAGTCGGCGGTTTCCTTGAGACACTGCTTGAGCAGCACGTGGCGATCGGCCATGTCCAGCACCGGTCCGTAGCGGATGTTCAACTCGTGTTGTCCCAGGCCCCATTCCCCCTTGGTGTTCTCGACGGGGATCCCCGAGGCGGCCAGGTGCCGCCGGGCTGCGCCGTGAATGTCCTCGTCCCGGCTGCCGTGCAGCAGTTGGTAATCCTCGAGGTACCAGCCCCCCGCCGGGAGATCGTGGTAGCCCGCCTCCGCAGCCTCCCGGTAGGACGTGCGAAAGAGGTAGTACTCCAACTCGGAAGCGGCCTGGGGCTGGAAGTTCAGTTCGGTCGCCCTGGCGAGTTGGTTGGACAGCATCACCCGGGGGGCCTGGGGGACGCCCGCACCGGTCGAGTCATCGATGACGTCACAGAGCACGATGGCGGTTCGGTCGAGCCAGGAGGCGTGGCGGAGCGTGTTCAGGTCGGGAACCAGGTGCACGTCGCCGTACCCTTGTTCCCAGTTGGCGAACTCGTAACCGGCGACGGGTTCCATCTCCATGTCCACCGTCAACAGGTAGTCGCATCCGTGTGTGCCCTGCGTGGCGACCTCCTCGAGAAAGAACCCGGCGTCGAATCGCTTCCCGGCCAGGCGTCCATAAAGATCGGTGAATCCGACCAACACGGTGTCGATCGTTTCCTGGGCGACTTGCGCCCGGAGTTCCTCGAGTGTCAGACAACCGGTTGGGCGTTCGGAGAGGGTCATGGAGTGCCGTCCGTCGTGCCAGGAGTGTGTGGTCCAGTGTCGCCGGATCGAGGTTCTCGATCCGGGCTGTCGTCGCGGGTCAGTTCCAGTTGGGCGGCTGCCAGCAGTGCCACTTCTTCCTCGGGAGCCTGGGCCACCAGGTGGTGTCGACTGTAGCAAAGAAACCAGGTGACACCGATGAACAGGAAGATGGCCACCCCGTACATGCCCGGACGGAACTCGTCGACCGAGAACGTTGCTGCCAGGGCGATGACCGACAGGATGGTCCCAACGGCGGCACCGGGGATCCCCAGTGGACTGCGGTAGGGGCGTGGCATTTCGGGCCGGGTGATCTTCAGCACGATGTAGCTGATCATGACGAGGATATAGGACAGGACCGCGCCGAACACGGCCATGTTGAGCAGGACAGCGGCAACGGTGATCGATTGGCTTGCGGTCGATTCGTCGCCAGCGAGTGTTTTGCTGAAGTGGATTGCCGCTGCCAGTCCCAGGCCGATCACCGCACCGAGCACCAGTGCCACCCAGGGCGTCTGGGCTTGTCCGGTGATCGAAATCCAGCGAGGAAAGTAACCGGCTCGTGACAGTGCGAACAGCACGCGGCCGTAGGCGTAGATGATCGTGTGGAAACTGGCCACCAGGCCGGTCAACGCCACCAGGCCCAGGATGCGGCTGGTGGCGGAGTTGTCGAAAACGGCCCGGAATCCGTCTTCGAGTGGAGCTCCGGAAGTCGACAACGCGGCGGCCCCTCCACCGACTCCCGTGTTCAGGACCAGGGTCAGCAGGGACAGGACCAATAGCGTGATGATTCCCAACAGGAGAGCCCGGGGCATGTCGCGAACCACGTCATGCGATTCTTCGGCCGCCAGCGGGAGTTGTTCGATCGCCAGGTAGAACCAGATGGCAAAGGGGAGTGCCGCAAAGACCCCGAGCCATCCGTGTGGCAACCCATCCGCGGTGTGTCCCTCGTCGGGTGGGATGTTGTAGAGCAACTCGGAATCGAATGAACCGCTCGTGATGACCGCCGCATAAAACACCACCAGCACGGCCGCCGCCAGGCCGGTCACGATCAACCCGAATCGCAGGGTCAGTTCGACGCCCATCACGTTGATCACCACGAAGACCGTGTACGCCAGTGCCCACCACACCAGCGGAAACAGCCCGGGGTCGGTTGCTGGATCGGTGAAGACGATCGCGTTGAGGTACTCGCCGATGCCAACGACGATCACGGCCGGCGTGACGACGTACTCGATCGTGTCGGTCAATCCACAAACGAATCCTCCCAGTGGTCCCAGTGCGTTTCGGGTGAACGAAAAAAAACCTCCGGCGTGAGGAAGGGCCGCGGACAATTCCGCGATGGTGAAGACCATGCAGATGTACATCACGGCCATCAGCACGGTGGCGATAGCCAGGCCGTTGAAGCCGGCATATTTCAGCCCGTAATTCCAGCCGAAGAAGTCGCCGGAGATGACCGCGCCGACTCCCAGTGCCCACAACAGGATCCAGCCAGCGCTGGGGCGTAGCCGTCGGCGATCAAGATAGGCTCGGTCGACGTCTTCGTAACGGGCCAGGTCGGATCGGTGGTCAGCCACGTGGGGAAATCCGGGTGGAGAAACGTTCGAAGTCCTCGTGCACCATTCTGACACGTCTTGGGCGTGTCGGCTACGGACCCGTTTCACAGGGGGTGGGGCATCGCTAGTATGGGCGAATCGAGAATTTTTTCGGGGAGAGCACCATGGGCAAGGACCATGCAAACGGTTTTCTTGATCTGGTCAACGACGCCAAGACACGGGTCCGCGAATGCACCACCGTGGACGTGAAGGAGTGGATGGACGCGGATCGTCCGTTCGTCCTGGTTGACGTTCGTGAGGACACCGAGTGGGCGATGGCGCACTTGCCGGGTGCTGTTCACCTGGGCAAGGGAGTGATCGAACGTGACATCGAACGGGCGATTCCTGACCACGACACCGAGATCGTGCTGTATTGCGGCGGTGGTTATCGTTCGGCGTTGGCCGGGGATGCACTGCAGCACATGGGGTACACCAACGTCATCTCGATGGACGGTGGCATTGGAGACTGGCACGCGCGCGGTTTTCCACTGACAACCGGATGACAAGAGGAGGCCAGGGGTGTTGAGTCAAAAAATTGTGGCCGTGTCGGTCGCCCTGTTGGCTGGATTGCTGGCAATCGAGTGTCCGGCAGCTGCGCAAAAGAGCGTGGCCGGGCGGAGCCTGTCCGAGTGGTCGGCGGACCTGGCCGCGAAGTCACGAACCCGTCGATTGCGGGCGGCGCTGACCCTGCCGTCGTTTGGTGCTGATGCAGTCAAACCACTTGTCCGGGCGTTGCAACATGACGATCCGGCAGTTGTCTACTGGGCCGCAAGTGGCCTGGGCGACCTGGCCCACAAGTCGGCGGCCACAAAGCGGGTGCGGAAACGACTCCAGGCGCTTCTGGGCCACAAGACAATTGGAGTGCGGTTGAGTGCTGCCTATGCCCTGGTTCGGCTGGGTGAAACGGAAGCGGGGGTCGGTGTCCTGGCCAAGGGTTTGACGCATCCCCACCGTGGTGTGGCCTGCACAGCGGCCGATTTCCTGGCCCGTGTCGGACCACCCGCTGCGGACGCGGTGCCGGCTCTGAGGGTGGCTGCCAGGCACATGGATTATCACGTCAAGGGAGCTGCCAACGAGGCGTTGAAACGGATTCTCGCTGCGAAGGAGGACAAGTGATGACCCGGTTCCGTTTTTTGGTGGTCGCTGTGTTCTGGCTCGTGTCCGGGATGCCGTTGACGGCGTCCGCCGCCGATCGTCCCAACATTCTCTGGATCAGCTGCGAGGACATCAGCCCCAGCCTGGGATGTTACGGCGACAAGTACTCGACCTCGCCGAACATCGATGGCCTGGCTGCCCAGGGGGTGGTGTTTCGCCGGTGCTTTTCCCACGCGGGTGTCTGCGCGGTGGCCCGCTCGGGGCTGATCACCGGTGTCTATCCGGTGTCGATTGGCAGCCAGCACATGCGGTCTCGCATCGTGCCTCCACCCAACGTGCGGTGTTTCACCGAGTACCTCAGGGCGGCGGGCTACTACTGCACCAACCGTTCGAAAACCGACTACAACTTTGAACCGCCGTTGACCGCCTGGGACGAGAGTGGCCGCAAGAGCACCGACTGGAGTGGCCGGGCCAAGGGACAGCCCTTCTTCAGCGTGATCAACCTGACGGTTTCGCATGAGAGCAAGATCCGGGCGAAGTTCGACAAGCTGATCCATGACCCCGACGGGGTCTCGTTGCCGCCCTACATTCCCGACACTCCGGCGGCTCGGCGTGATCGGGCACGTTACTACGACATCATCACGCTGATGGACACCCAGGTCGGGAGAATCCTGGCGAGGTTGAAGGCTGACGGGTTGGACAAGAACACGATCGTGATGTTCTGGGGCGATCACGGCGAGGGGCTGCCTCGTGGCAAACGCTGGATTTACGATTCGGGAATCCACGTGCCGCTGGTTGTCCGCTGGCCGGGACAGATCCAGCCGGGAACGACACGCGACGACCTTGTCTGTTTTCTCGACTTCCCGGCCACAGCGCTATCACTGGCCGGCGTGAATCCTCCAGGGCATATGCATGGCCAGGTGATCCTGGGCCAGCACACCGCCTCACCTCGCCGGTACCTGTTCGCCCATCGCGACCGGATGGACGAGGCGTATGACCTGATCCGCGCCGTCCGGGATCAACGGTACAAGTACATTCGCAACCTGATGCCGGGCCGGACACGGGCCCAGAACATCGACTACATGAACAAGATGCCCACCATGATCGACATGCGGCGTCTGAATGCTGCCGGGAAACTCGGCACGGTTGCACTGCGGCAGTATTTCGAACCGACCAAGCCGGACGAGGAGTTGTACGACCTGGAGAGTGATCCGTTCGAGGTGAAGAACCTGGCGACTGATCCGGCTCATGCGGCCGCGTTGCAACGGCTGCGAGGAGAACTGGAGAGTTGGCAGGACAAGATCGGTGACCAGGGGTTGATTCCCGAGGCCTTGCTGGTTGAAGCGATGCGTCCGGGAAACCGTTACGAGTCGACGGCCGATCCGGTGATTGCCGTTGGCAAGCCGACCGGTGCTGACGGTGTGACGGTGACGATCGGTTCGGAAACGCCGGGTGCGTCGATCGCTTACGCGATCGGTGGCGGAAACCGGCCGAAATGGCAACTCTACAGCCGGCCGCTTTCGGTCCCGAAGGGCACGCAACTGCGAGCCGTCGCCTGCCGCATCGGTTTCCGCGACAGCCAGCGAATCCGGCGGGTGATCGGCGACTAGAACAGGAAGTATTTCTGTGCCAGCGGCAGTTCTTCGGCCGGTTCACAGGTCAGTTCCACCCCGTCGGCGGTGACCTGGTAGGTCTCGGGATCGACGTGCAGATCGGGTGTGGCGTCGTTGAGTTTCATGTCGGTCTTGTTGATCGACCGGCAGTTCTTCACGGCGGACAGTGTCTTGGCGAGCCCGTAATCGGCGGCGGCGTTGTTGTCCAGGCAGGCCTGGCTGACGAATGCCAGCGAGATGGGGGCGGCGGCGCGGCCATAGCCGCCGAACATCGGTCGGGTGAAGACCGGTTGCGGGGTGGGGATCGAGGCGTTGGGGTCTCCCATCTGGCTGGAGGCGATGATGCCTCCCTTGATCACCATTTCGGGCTTGGCCCCGAACAGGGCCGGGTGCCACAGCACCAGGTCTGCCAACTTGCCCACCTCGATCGAGCCGATCTCGTGGCTCATCCCGTGGGCGATCGCGGGGTTGATCGTGTACTTGGCCACGTAGCGGCGGATCCGCAGGTTGTCGTTGTCCCCGGTCTCCTCGGGCAATCGCCCTCGCTGGGCCCGCATCTTGTCGGCCGTCTGCCATGTTCGCGTGATCACCTCGCCAATGCGTCCCATGGCCTGGGAATCGGATCCCATGACGCTGATGGCGCCGAGGTCGTGCAGGATGTCCTCGGCGGCAATTGTCTCTCCTCGGATCCGGCTCTCGGCGAACGCCACGTCCTCGGGCAGATTCTTGTCCAGGTGATGGCAGACCATCAGCATGTCGAGGTGTTCGTCGATCGTGTTGCGGGTGAACGGCCGGGTGGGGTTCGTGGAACTGGGCAGGACATTGGGTTGTCCGCAGACGGTGAGGATGTCGGGGGCGTGTCCTCCACCGGCTCCCTCGGAGTGATAGGTGTGGATGGTGCGGCCGCGGAAGGCTGCGATTGAGGCTTCGACAAATCCCGATTCGTTGAGCGTGTCGGTGTGGATGCAGACCTGGACGTCGTGGTCCTCGGCGACACTCAGGCAGCAGTCGATCGCCGCGGGAGTGGTCCCCCAGTCCTCGTGCAGTTTCAGTCCGACTGCGCCACCGATGATCTGCTCGGCAATTCCCTCGGGCTTGGCCGTGTTCCCCTTGCCCAGGAATCCGAAGTTCAGTGGCAGGTCATCTGTGGCCTGCAGCATCATCTGGATGTGCGCCGCCCCGGGCGTGCAGGTGGTGGCGCAGGTGCCGGTTGCCGGGCCCGTGCCGCCCCCGAGCATCGTCGTCAGCCCGCTGGCGATGGCCTCGTCTGCCTGCTGGGGACAGATGAAGTGGATGTGGGTGTCGATTCCCCCGGCCGTCAGGATCTTGCCCTCCCCGGCGACGACCTCGGTTGTCACTCCCACGATCATCTGCGGATCGACCCCGGCCATTACGTCGGGATTGCCCGCCTTGCCGATGCCGACGATGCGGCCACCCTTGATCCCGATGTCGGCCTTGAAGATGCCGGTGTAGTCGATGACCAGGGCGTTGGTGATCAGCAGGTCCAGCGCGTCGGCCTGCGAGACGCCGGCGGCCTGTCCCATGCCCTCGCGGAGCACCTTGCCGCCTCCGAACTTGCACTCGTCCCCGTAGACCGCGTGGTCGTGTTCCACCTCGAGCACCAGGCCCGTGTCACCCAGCCGCATCCGGTCACCGGTGGTGGGTCCGTAGATTTCCGCGTAGGTGGAACGCTTGATTTCGTAGGCCATGTTGTCTGTCTTCCGACTGGAGGTCGATGCCTGGTGAAGAATCGACCGGCGTGTTGTAGATGCGAATGGGTGTCTGTGTGGACCGCCTAGCCCTTGTGGGCGAAATCCTGCTGGGCGACGTTCTCGAGAGCCGCGGCGCGGCCGGCTTCATCGACCGGTCCGTCGGCCAGGTTGTTGCCACCGCGGATGATCCGGTTGCCGGCAATGTCGACCAGGTTGACCGTGCGAGATTCTCCGGGTTCGAATCTCACGGCGGTGCCGGCGGGAATGTCGAGCCGCTTGCCATAGGCGGCGTCGCGATCGAACGACAGTCCGGCGTTGGTCTCGATGAAGTGGTAATGGCTGCCGACCTGGATGGGGCGATCGCCGAGATTGGTCACTTCCAGCGACACGGTGTCTCGATCGGCGTTGAGCACCAGCGTCTCGTCGGGTGTGAAACAGGCTCCCGGCGGGTCGGGTTGGGGATCTTCCGGCTGATCGCCAAAACCCGCCAGGTCAGGGGCCGGCAGGCCACTGGCGTACAGCGCCAGTTCCAGGTTGCCGTCGATGTCGGAGACGGGCGAGTGAACGGTGACCAGCTTGGTGCCGTCGGGGAATGTCCCCTCGACCTGGACCTCGTCGAGCATCTCGGCAACCCCCTCCATCACCTGGCGGCGTCCGAGGAATTGTCGGCCCAGGTCCATCAACTCGGCCACGGTCCGACCGTCGCGGATGAATTCCAGCAACTGCGCGGCGATCAGCGCGACCGCCTCGGGGTGATTGAGCTTCAGGCCACGGGCGAGTCGTTTCTGGGCGACCGCCCCGGCGTTGTGGAGCATCAGTTTTTCGATTTCACGCGGACTCAGGTGCATCAGCAGGATCTCCTTGGTGACAGGCCCACCGCCGGTGGGTTACCACTTTCGCTCCCAGGGTGTTTCTTGCAAGTGATCGGCGAGGAAAGCCAGGCGGCTCCTGAGCCGTCTGCCGACGGCCTCGGTGCTTGGCCCCACGAGTCGCCAGATGAGGCCCTCGGCTTTCGGGCTGAATGATTCGAGGCAACCGTCCACGGAGTCAACGGCCGCCAGTTCCCGGATCGACTCGATCCCGTCGGTCAATTGGTGGCCGAACAGCACGACCGTGGCCAGGCAGTGATGACGCCCCATCCGCAACGGGTTGTCGAGCGAGGTTTCACGGGGGACGAGCTCCAGGGAATCGAGCAGGAGCATGCGGCCGTCACGGATGACCTCGAGCCGGCTCGCCAGTCGTCCAAATTGCCAGCATTCGCCCCGGGCACTGCGACCACTGGTGAGCCAGTCGATGTGAACCAGGTTGGCATCCTCGGCCAGGTGCACCCGGTTGTGCTGGTGATAAATTGCCCCACGGAAGCAGACCAGTGGGTCGGGAGCGACGACCAGCGTGGCGTGCGATCCGACGCTGGCGTGCAAGTGCTGTTGGCAGCCACGGTCGCGCAGCGAGCGGTAGACCTTGGTCGAGGCTTGTGTGGTGAGCACGGTGGTGGTGTCGGCTTCGAGTTCCAGGTCGACCTGGATGTTGTCTCCGGCCACAAGCCCACCGCCAAATGTGGTGGCGTAGATCCAACTGGTCGGTCCAGGGCGGCGTGGCACCCAGAGCTTCAGAGGGTTGGTGGCGCGGTTGCTGGTGACCTGGCTGCGGCCACCGATGCGGGCGACCCGCGCGCGGCCACACCCGGGCCGCAGGGCCACGCCACGACCGGCTCCCATCGCTGTTTGGGGCGAGGAAGTGTCCGTGGGGTCGGCGTCCGGATCCCGGAGTCGGATGGTGCTGGTGAAGGCCACGGTGGATGTGACTAGACGCTGAGGTAATCGGAGATGAGTTCCTGTGTCAGGTCGGTCGTCTCACCGTTGGCGGTGATCCGGCCACGATTCATGATATAGAAGTCGTGGCCGAATTCCTTGACGAAGTCGAGATACTGTTCGACCAGGACAACGGTCATGTTCTCCTCGTTGACCAGGCTTTGCAGCACCTCGCCGATGTGCTGAATGATGTTGGGTTGAATGCCCTCGGTGGGTTCGTCGAGCAGCAGCACGCTGGGCTTGCTGACCAGGGCGCGGGCAATCGCCAGTTGTTGTTGCATGCCACCGGAGAGATTGCCACCCGGGCGTTGTCGGTTGTCCCAGAGAATCGGGAACATGTCGTAGACGTGCTGGGGGATCTTCCTTTTCCGGGGCCGGGTCGCTTCGAGTCCGACCCGGAGGTTGTCGGCCACCGAGAGCTTGGGGAAGATCTGGCGGCCTTGTGGCACCAGTGCCAGTCCCTCGCGGGCCCGCCGGCTGGCCGCGTGGGGCGTGACGTTGCGGTCGTTGATGGCGATCCGTCCTGAATCGGCCCGCAGGATGCCCATGATCACTTTCAGCAGCGTGGTTTTTCCCACACCGTTTCGGCCGATCACGCACGTGACTCGTCCGGGCAACATCTCGGCCGAGATCCCGTGCAGGGTCTGGATGGTCCCGTAGGAGAACGACAGGTCAGAGAGGCTAAGCATGGCGGAGTCGTATGACGCGGGGCGTTGGTGGAGTTTCGAGGTCAACGGCCGAGATAGGCTTCGATCCCCTCGGGGTTCTGTTTGACCTGGTCGAGGGATCCCTGGGCGATGATCCGGCCCTCGTTGAGGACCGTGACGCGGGAGTTGAGCAGGCGGACGAATTCCATGTCGTGTTCGATGACGATGATGCTGTGCTCGTCCTGCAATTCGAGCAACAACTCGGCGGTGAGCACGGTTTCCTCGTCCGTCAATCCGGCCGCCGGTTCGTCGACGAGCAACAACTGGGGCTTGGAGAGGATCAGCATGCTGATCTCCAACCACTGGCGTTGTCCGTGGCTGAGGAACTTGACCGGTCGGTCGACGTCATCCAGCAACCGGACCCGCTGGAGGATCTCGCTGATCTGTTCTGATTCCTGCCGCGTGGAAGACATCTGCAGGTTCCGCACCAGTTTCTGTCGACCCGGAAGTGCCAGTTCCATGTTCTGGCGGACATCGAGTCCGTCGAAGACGGTGGGTGTCTGGAACTTGCGGCCGACTCCCATGCGGGCGATGTCGACCTCGGAGTCCCATGTGATGTCGCGGTCGGCGAATTCAATTCGGCCCTGGCTGACGCGGGTTTTTCCGCTGATCACGTCGCAGAGGGTCGTTTTCCCGGCCCCGTTGGGGCCGATGATCACGTTCAGGGCGTAATGCGGCACGCTGTAATGATCGATATCGAGAGCCTGGAATCCATCGAAGTGCACCTGGACGTCGTTGACCGACAACAGCGGGCTGTCGAGGTGACTCTGGACCGTGTCGGTCCGTTGTCTCATGGACAGGGCCTGGAGGCGGTCGGTCATTGGTGTCGAATCGCCGCCCGTCTCCTCATCGGGGTCCGTGGTGGCGTCGCGGGCACTGGAATCAAACATCTTGTTCCAGAACCCCATCACCCCCTCGGGCATCAACAGCACCACGAAAACGAACATCCCGCCCAGCAGGAATGGCCAGGCTTCGGGTGACCAACCGGTGAGATAGAAGTACAGCAGGTTGACCAGCAGGGCACCCGCGACTGGACCGCTGAGCGTGCCACGGCCACCAAACGCCACCCAGACGACGACCAGGATCGATTCCTTGGGCTCGAGATTGGTGGGTGTGAAGATTTGCATCTGGGGTGCGTAGAGCATTCCGGCCAGTCCGGCGATCATTGCCGACAGTGCGAAAACGGCCATCTTGAAGACGTAGGGGCGATAGCCGGCGAATCGCAACCGGGTCTCGTTGTCACGGATCGCGATCAGCACACGACCAAAACGCGAACCGATCATCACGCGGCAGCCAACGAAGACGACCAGCAGCGAGAGAATGGTGACGATGTAGAGCGCGAACTTGACACGCGAATCACTCAGTCGCCAGCCGGCGACGTCGAACTTCGCGATGTCACCCAGCTTGACGGAACCTTGTGCCGAGGTCACTTCCAGTGATGCGAAGTCGGCCTCGACATTCTGGAACTTGCGTGGACGGCTGGTGAAGTGGTGCCCTGACCCCGACAGGCTTCCCTCGTGTTCGGACTGGTAGGACTCGAGGACCTTCTGGACCTGGCCGATTTCGACCTGTTTCTTGGCCA
>MDTE01078337.1_pt1 | contig 12572 bp, 11 predicted proteins | sample 811231 | NCBI WGS metagenome assembly MDTE01 (sample SAMN05326651, study PRJNA326480) | marine metagenome | isolation source: seawater | place: Indian Ocean: Red Sea | collected 2010
CAATCATGGAGAGACGTGTCTCCAAAATTCTTCTAATACTTGCCTCGTCATCAGCGACAAGGATTGTTTCTTTAGTTTGACTAGATACAGCCATTTGTTTCTATTAGCTAATCAGTAAGAGAATTTATTTATAACCTAATCTAACTTGTAGAGGGGCAATATCCCAAACTTTCTAGTTTTATCTTTTATTCAGAGACTTAATGTCTAACAAATTTTCGACTTTTATTTGTCAGAATTGCGGATCTGAAACTTCTCAATACTTTGGAAGATGTCTTAATTGCAACTCATGGAATTCCATTGTTGAAGAAAGTAAAAAGAGGAGAATAAAAAATAAAGACATAAACGAAGGGAATAAATCCATAACTTTCAAAGAAGTTTCATCTGAAAAAATATCAAGGTTTTCCAGTGGTTTTAAAGAATTTGATCGCGTTTTAGGAGGTGGAATAGTACCAGGATCTGTAGTATTACTTGGAGGAGAACCAGGAATAGGGAAAAGTACAATAGTTCTTCAATCTGCTGGAAAAATATCTTTTAATAAGAAAGTTTTATACGTTACTGCTGAAGAATCTTTAGAACAAGTAAAGATCAGATGGGAACGACTAAATCAAAGCAGTGATGATTTAAAAATTATGGCAGAAACAAATTTATCCTTAATCCTCAAAGAGATTAAAAGTGTAAGTCCAAGTTTTGCAATTATTGATAGCATCCAAGCTATTCATGATGAAGAAATGGAAAGTTCACCAGGATCAGTATCCCAAGTAAGAGCTTGTTCATCTGCATTGCAAAATCTTGCGAAAGAAAATAATGTAGCACTTTTAATTATTGGTCATGTTACGAAAGATGGTGCCTTAGCCGGTCCAAAAACCCTAGAGCATCTAGTTGATGTAGTAATAAACTTCGAGGGAGATAATATTTCATCACATAGATTAATAAGAAGCATAAAAAATCGATTTGGATCAACATTTGAAATTGGAATTTTTGAAATGATAGAGCAAGGTTTACGAGAAATAAAAAACCCAAGTTCAATATTTACCAACAATGAAAATATTTCAGGAGTAACAACTACCATAACTAACGAAGGAACAAGACCATTTGCAGTAGATATACAGGCACTTGTAAACAAAACTTTTTACAGTAATCCAAGACGTACCACAATAGGAATTAACGTTAATCGTTTACACCAAATATTAGCTGTAATAGAAAAGCACGTAGGTATTAAATTATCTGAATTTGACTGTTATGTAGCTACTGGCGGTGGATTTGAGATTAATGATCCATCCTCAGACCTTAGCGTCGCAATTTCAATCTTATCAAGTTTAAAAAATATGCCGCCCTTGGAAAACAGCTCATTTATTGGCGAATTAGGTTTGAGTGGTCAAGTTAGACAAACAAGTAACCTCAGAACAAAAATTGAAGAAGCTGTAAGACTAGGTATCAAGAATGTTGTAGTACCGAAAATAGATGATGAACTTAATAATAAGTTTAAAAATCTTATCAAAATTAAAGAAATTTCGAATATTAAGGAGGCAGTTGATTTTTCTTTTTTAGATTAAGTTAGAACTTTTAAAGGTACATATCGATAGAACTTCTTCCAGAATTTTTTAGCCAATTCTCAATATCAAGATACCCACCAGGGTATAACCTCACTGCTTTAGACCAAACTTCGGCAGCTTTATCAAACCAAATATCTCTTTGATCTAAATCACCACTCTGTTCAGCAAATCTACCCCTTTTTTCATAAATTAAACCAATATTTTTAAGACATGAAGGTTGTTTAGGATTTTCGGCTAATGCTTTTTCATAAGTTTCAATAGATAAATCCTCCTCACCATTACTCATGTATATGATTGCCATGTTTTTAAGAGTCTCTCCTCTATCAATTTTATTTTCTTCGAGCGACAAACTCTCTTTATAATATTCCAAGGCCTCAGAATAATCTCCATTATTTTGAGCAGCTAAACCGTCTCTATAGTAGATATATGCTTTTTTTTCCTTCTCAGCAATAGGCATAATTTTGACAATAGATTCTGCTATAACGGTGAAAGCTTTATCAATAAAATTGTCTCTGTTTTGATTACTTGGCACTGTTTTGAATCTGATTAAATTAAAATAGTAAATAAAAAAATTACTATTTAAAAAGTCTTTAATATTATTTATTATAGTTAAAAATAAATCCAAGTATTAATCTGCCTCATTCGAGAAAAATATGGATAGCATTCAATTAAACATTACTGGCATGAAATGTGGCGGTTGCGTTAGTACTGTTGAAAGATTACTGAATAATTCTGATGGTATAGAAAATGTTACTGTGAATTTACTTACTGAAAGTGCTTATTTTGAAATTAATAAGAATCATCTTGAGATAGAGACGATTCTTGAGAAACTAAAAGCTAATGGATTCCCAGCAAAGATCTATATCAATGATTTCTCAAGAAAATTAAACAAAGCCGAACTAGAAAAAAAAAAGAGATGGAATGATCAATGGAAAAAACTAACTTTCGCTCTGATCCTTTTACTATTTTCAGTTTTGGGTCACCTAGCAGAAGGTGAATATATCAATTCTCAAATTTTAAGTAATATAATCTTTCACGCTTCATTAGCAACTTTGGCTTTACTATTACCTGGAAGAGAAATTATTAAAAACGGATTTAAATCATTCACTAAAAATCGTCCAGATATGGATTCTTTAGTGGCTCTTGGAGTAATCAGTGCGTACATTACTAGTTTACTATCCCTAATATTTCCGGATATTGGTTTTCCTTGTTTCTTTAATGAACCAGTAATGTTATTAGGGTTTATACTAATTGGACGTTTTTTAGAGGAAAGAGCTCGATATCATACTGGTTCTTCCATAGGAGAATTACTAGATCTACAACCAGAAATTGCTAATATTTACACAAAAGAAAATCAAATTAAGTCAATAAGAATAAATGCTTTAAAAACTAATCAAGAGATTCAAGTTTTGGCTGGAGATAGAGTACCTGCTGACTGCATTGTGATTAATGGTAATTCGTATGTTGATGTTTCACACATCACTGGAGAATCCAAACCAATCGAAGTTAAAAAAGGTGATAATTTATCTAATGGCTCATTAAATCTAAATTCAACTCTTAGACTAAAAGTACAAAAAGTCGGTAGAGATTCATCCCTCGCAAAATTAGTAAATCTAATTGAATCTGTCAACGCTAATAAACCTCCCATACAAGGAATTGCTGATAAAATCGCTGGAAAGTTTACATACTTTGTACTTATATTTGCAACAATGACTTTCTTCTTTTGGTGGAAAGTCGCCAAACAAATTTGGCCAGATTTACTATATAACCATCATGCATTAATTACAAACTCAAGCCATACGCTACATACTTCGCTTGGCAGTAATGCTGATAATTTTTTGACATTAGCAATTCAATTATCAATTGCTGTTTTAGTTATTGCTTGTCCATGTGCACTAGGTTTAGCTACACCCACAGTTATCACTGTTGCTTCAGGTAAAGCAGCAAAAAAAGGTGTTTTATTCAAAGGAGGTGACAAAATAGAGCTAGCCTCAAAAATTAATCATGTTATTTTTGACAAAACAGGTACCTTAACTAAAGGTGATCCTTTTATTGTTGGTTATAAAAACTGCAATGATCATTCATTTTTATTAAGAGTAGCTGCAAGTCTTGAAAGTGAAAGTAGACATCCAATTGCAAAATCCTTGATTCAAGAAGCTAAAAAACAAAAATTAAGTTTTTTTTCCATAAAAAAAATTAATACTGAATCAGGTAGGGGGATTTCAGGAGAACTTAATTCCATTGATGGAATAATAAATATTGGAAATATTGAGTGGCTAAGAAGCAAAGGAATCATTATTGATAGTGAAACAAAAAATACAATTGAAACTGAAGATAAAAAATCGAACACAATTATTGGAGTCAGCATTAAAGAAAAGCTAATTGGTTTAATTTTGTTGGGCGATGAACTTAGAGAGGATACAAAAACAACAGTTCAAAATTTAAAAAAACACAAATTTAAAATAAGTATTTTAAGCGGAGATAGGAAGCAAACAGTGATTTCATTGGCAAAAAAAATTGGTTGTAATGAAGGGCAAGTCAAATGGGGTCTCCTTCCTAAAATGAAACTAGACTGCATAGAAAACTTAAAAATCGACAATAAAGTAGCAATGATAGGTGATGGAATTAATGATGTTCCTGCATTAGCTGCCTCAGATTTAGGTATTGCAGTTGGATCAGGGACGCAAATTGCGAAGGCAAATGCAGATGTCGTGTTGATGGGAGATCAACTTAATGGATTGCCTTTGGCATTTACACTGGCAAAAAAAACTATCAGAAAAATAAAGCAAAATTTAATATGGGCTTTTGGTTATAATTTAATAGCGATCCCTATAGCAGCAGGAATTTTGTTGCCAAAATATGGCATTCTTCTTACTCCTTCAATAGCAGCATTATTAATGGCTAGCAGCTCCATAACAGTAGTAATTAATGCTTTATCTTTAGAATAGATGAAAGGAAAATTTATTGTTATTGAAGGCATAGACGGATGTGGCAAAACAACCCAAATAAATGCACTTGCTAAGTGGCTTCCAAAAAGTGGTCTAATCGGGAAAAACTCTAAATTAATTTCTACAAGAGAGCCTGGGGGAAGCCTTTTTGGGAAAAAACTAAGGAGCTTAATTCTTGATAACAATAAAAACAACAAGCCTTCATCGCTTACTGAATTATTACTTTATTCAGCAGATAGAGCTGAACATGTTTCTAAAATTATTGCTCCTGCCTTGAAAAATAATGATTGGGTTATTAGTGATAGATTTTCAGATTCCACATTAGCTTATCAAGGTTACGGAAGAAATATAAATTTAGAAATAATTAAAAATATCGAATCTATTGTATGTCAAGGAGAATATCCTGATCTTACTTTCTTCTTAGAAATTTCTCCAGAAGAAAGTATATTGCGAAGAAAAAATGAAATTCCAGATAGAATTGAATCAGAAGGAATTAAATTCTTAGAAAAGGTAAATGAAGGCTTCAAATTGATTGCCAAAGAAAAAAACTGGAATATTATATCTGCATCCCAAAATATCGATGCTATTTCTAGTCAAATTAAAGAAATTCTATTAAAAAATTTTTCTAATAGAAAATGATTGAGTTTAAGAAAACTACCTTTTATGATGAGGAAGTAAATAAACAACTTGCCAATATTATTAAGAACAAATCTTTTGCTAATGGATATATTTTTTATGGAGCTGAAGGAATAGGAAAAAAAAAAGCAGCTATAGAATTTGTAAAAGGAATATTCAAACAATATTCTTCATCTAATGATATTGAAAAGAAAATTGCTAGTAAAAACCATCCAGATTTTTTAATTATCGAACCAAGCTCTATTTTTCAAGATAAAAATTTAAAAGATTCAGATTATGAAAACATAAAAAAAGGTAGTACAGATATTATTAAAATTGCTCAAATTCGTCACATCAAAACTTTTCTTGGTCAAAAATCAATAGACTCAGAAAAAAAAATTGTTTTAATAATAAATGCTCACCTTTTAAACGAATCAGCCTCCAATTGCCTTTTAAAAACACTTGAAGAGCCAAGTAATGGAATATTTATTTTACTAACATCAAAATTAAATCTTCTTTTAGATACTATTATTTCAAGGTGCCAAATAATAAGATTTAAAACCAGCTCAAGTAAACAAATCGAACAGAATTTAAAAGAGTATATAGATCCATCAAAAATAGAAATTTATAGAAAACTAGGTTTTCAAGACTTAATAAACACTGCCAATGGTTCTCCAGGACAATTATTAAAATTTATTGAAATTTGGAATGAGTTATCAAATGAAATTACAAGCAAATTGGATACACCAATAAAAGATATTTTAGAAATATTTGAATTTTCTAAATCAGTTGTTGAAAAATTAGATAATTATCAACAAATTCACTTAATTAATCTAATTCAAACAATTTGGTGGAGAAAAACCAGAAATAAGGATTTAATTGGAAAACTTGAAAATTTAAAATTTCGCATAAAGGATAATAATCGACCAAGAATTGCTTGGGAAAATACTTTTTTAAAAATTATTATGCAGGATTTATGAAAAGCTAATCTATTGCAGTGTTTATTAAATCTGGTTTTCTTGCTTGAACAAACTCCTGTTTGGCAGATTCGACTTGGGAACCTATGGGTAGTTCTAGACAATATCCAGCACCATAAACAGTTTTTATATAGATTGGCTTACGTGGATCAGGTTCTAATTTTGTACGTAAATGTCTAATATGAACCCTTATTGTCTCTATGTCATCATCAGGCTCATATCCCCAAACCTCCTTTAGAATCAATGCTGGAGATACTGTTTGTCCATGTCTTTGTAAAAGACAATGCAGTAATTCAAATTCAAGATGAGTTAATCTAACTGGAGATTCGAACCAAATAGCTTCAAATCTCTCTGGCACAAGGGTGAGAGGACCATAATTTAAAATTTCTTGCTGGTTACTAGAATTTAATTGTCCTCTATTAGTTCTCCTTAGTAATGCTTTAATACGAACATGTAATTCTTCTAAATCAAATGGCTTGGTGATATAGTCATCTGCGCCTGAATTAAATCCAGTTACTTTATCTTTAAGTCCACCCAATGCAGTAATCATCAAAATAGGAATATTTGAAGTTCGTTCATCTCTTCTAAGACGCTGACATAAAGTTAAACCGTCAACACTAGGCAACATTAAATCAAGAAGTATTAAATCGGGAGAGTATTGAAGAGCAAGAGCTTGACCTTTGATACCATCTTCAGCTTTTTGAACATCAAAACCTGAATGTTCCAAATGCCTTGCTACTAAATCGCGCATATCTCTATCGTCTTCTATCAAAAGAATTGAAATTTTCATATCCCATTAAATAAAGATTAAGTTTTTGGTATTATGATTCTCTCAAGAATTTACAAATATTGCAGATTTAATGTTAACTGCATATTGAGCGGAAATAATTGATAAATTGAATTATAGCAACCAATTAGAAGGAAATTATAAATAAAAAAAGAATTGAAATTTTATAAATTCTTTCGATTTTATTAATAATTCCTTAATAATCAAAACCAATTTTGACAATTCGCGACTTGTTGAAGGCAAAAAGATTAATTAATTTAATCAAAAGCTTATGAAAGATTGCAATTTATTTAAGACAATATTGCATTAAATTTTAAATTTCAAAATTGACTAATATTTATATATTAAGTTTCTGGTCTACATTAAAAAAAAATCTAATTATCTATGAAAAAAAAATCATTTATTTATTCTGATTTATCAAACAAAGAACTGGATAATCTGAAAGATTACTATATTCAAAAAAAAATTGAATCAATGAATAATAAAGAACTCAAAGAATTTGTCTCCGAAATAATTTCACTTCAAATAAAAAACACTATTGGTAAAGAAGAAGAAATTGAAGCATGGAGAGAAATGTCAGATTTTTTTGGGGAAGAATTTGAAATTATAATTTTAGAGATGCAGGCAAAATTTGAAGACGACAGCAAAATGAATGAAATTGAAACAGAAACTAGTAAATTAAGACAAGAACTAATTGAAAGAAACAAATTAGGAACAGATAAAAAAGATATGTGGGACGATTAGAACCCATCAAAATAATTATTAAAGGTTAAAAAAGTTTCTAAAAATGAAATTTCTACTAAATGTAGAAAAAATATTTTATTTTAATACTACCTTTCAAAATAACTTTATTCATTTTTCTATAAATAAAAACAAGATTCTGTGAAATACCTTTTACACTCCTCAAACCTTTTGCTAAATGATTAAAAATATCGATCAATGAATCTTTAATATGCAAATTATTCCTTTTCAAGTAACTGGGCAAAAATAGTTTCTTACCCCTTAGAGAAATGTTTAGGGTAGAAATACTCTATATATATGTAGACGAAAAGAAGATAATTAAGGTTAGAGATACAGGAGATTTTATGAGACTTACCACTCAATTGAATGCTTTAAAGCATGCAACATCAGATATTTGGAAAATGCATGATTTTAACTATCAACTACCAAAAGATATAAGACAAGATTATTGGGATAAAGAATGTACCCACCATCCATCAAGTTCCCATTGCAAAGTTTATTGAAGACAATATAAATGAAGAGATTATATAAGACTACCGAAGGAGTCTTTTTATTTTTTGTCCTGGAATGATTAATTGGTATGCGTGTTGAATAAATAATATTAATAATCCCCTTCTCCAAAAAATAACGAATAAGTTTGCTTGTCTATGTAGGAAAGTTTTACAGAATAAGTGAAAACAAGAAAATAACCTATTTTTTAAAACCAGAAAACAACCTCTCAAAATATTGAAGTTCTCTCTTAAATATAAAAACCATTAAAAAATTATTAGTTAGGGTATTTTTTAAAGGATCTTTTCTAACCAATTTTTTAAGCTATAGACTTTCCATAAAAACATCATATGATTTTTTTTAAATGAAAGATGCTCATCCCATATTAAATTTAATTTTTTAGAATTAAGTATTTTTAAATCTTCCCATCCCTCCCAGTTAATAGCTGAATTCATCAGATATTTTAATTCATTTCTAAACCATATATTAACTGGGGCATTTAAACCTACATGTTTTCTATTCCAGACAACTTGATTTGGTAGATGATCCTTCATTGCAATTCTTATGAGATATTTCATATATCCATCCCTTATCATTAGATTCTGAGGGAGAGACCAACAAAAATCAATGACATCATAATCAAGAAAGGTAGATCTCAAATCTATTTTGAATCTTTTACAGTTGATCGCCTCTGCCCTTGCCCCTGGAGGAGAAGAGGTGTAAACCAAATCTTGATGTAATTTACTCAATAAATAAGAGTTGTGGATAGAAGGAAATTTATCGTTTTTTACTTTTTTGATTTTATCAAGTGAAACATTTTCATAGCTTTCTATATTTCTAAATTGCATTTCATCCCAGGTATAATTATTAATCTTGCCTTGCTTATTCCAGTCAAAACAAGTTTCAGAATATTTATTCCACAACGCCTCATTTTTGGTGTAAACGGGATGATTATGATATTTAATCCAAAGTGATTTTTCTTTGTTTAATAATTCATAATTATTTTGAAACTTTAGATCTGCAAAGTAATATGGAACATCATCATATATACCTGCCAACGCATGATCTCCTCCATTTCCACCAAATATTGTATGAATTCCGTCTTCATTTATTTTATTCATTAATAACCAATGAGAATACCAAGTAGGAGAACTAATTGGTTCATCATGATTAGCACACATCTCTGCATAAACTTCTTCAAAATTATTAGGCGATACAAATAAAGGTCTCCAATCCATTTTGTATTTTTTAACAATAGGTTGGATTAAATCTCTCTCATCATATGAAAGTTCATTAGGAGGCGATTCTTTATCTCCATAACATATAGAGTAACTAATAATTGGATCAGATTTTTTTGATGCAGCTAATGATGCCACTGTTGGAGAATCTAATCCTCCAGATAATAAGAAAGCATAATTCCCCTCCAGATTCTTAGTCCTTTTCTCGAATGAAGAAACCATCAATTCAAGAAAAGTTTTTTCTGCATCTTTATCACTTATCCTTTCTCTCTTTCTATCTTGAAACTTGTGTAATTCATATTCCTCTAAAAATTGACCCTCTAGATTAAAGATATTTATAGAGTTAGGATTAATTAAATTTATTTGTTTGAAGAAGGTTTTGTTCGATCCAAATACATAACGATAATTACTAAGAATATATTTGCTTACTGTTTCCCAATTTGGTAAATCATTTATGTAGCTCAGAGATAGAAGTGATTTAATTTCATTAGATATTGCTAATCCCCATTCGCCTTTGGCAAAAAAGAGTAAATCTGAACCAAATCTATCTCTTGCAACAATAATTCTTTTCTTTTTTCTATCTAAAATTACACATGCAAAATGTCCGTTTAAGAAATTAAATATTTCAATACCATATTTTAAATATCCATAAAAAATTATATTTGATATGTCATTTTCATATAAATTTTTTCTTCCCGTAATTTTTTCAACATCAGTTGGTGAATGAAAAATTGAGCCATTTACTAGAACAGATATGTTTCCAATGGAAAAAAGATTTCTAGATTTGTCTTGATAAGTAAGTGAGTCTGCATAAAAAAAATTATCTAGGAAGTTGGAATTTTCTTTATTTACATTTTGAAGATGAATCTTTTTATATGATGATGATGATTTTTTATAAAATGTATCAAGATTACTTAGATTAAGATTAAAGTTACTGTCATTTTTGTTTATAAAAAGTGCAGTAATTAGGCTCATTCTTATTAATGATTTTTTATAAACACTAAAGCACTATAATCTATTTTCAGGAAGAAAAAAGCATTTGCTAAGTCATTATATGAAAGTTTTTAAATTACAAGTTGTTATACGATAAGGAGATATAACAATATAAAGAATTTACCTTTTCAGGCAACTTCTGGACACCATCCTTCTCTTAGTTCTCTTCTTTTTATCCAATATTTGCAACCTTTTATAAGATGATCTCCCTGAGGTATAAGTTTCTGGTGGACTGGACAAGTCAACAAGGTAACGCATTGAACAGTACAGGCATTTCTAAAGTGATCGCAGCACATACAGATCTTTGTTCTCTTCTTTCTTAGTTGATCTTACTCCCAGTCATTGAGATAACCCCACATCTCTTCTTCAATCATGATTAGCAATACATCTGTACTACTCATAATAAAGCATGCTATTCCTAATTGAAAAATAGAAACCCATAAGAAAACCCATTTTTATATTCAATAAAAAACCATAAAAAACCCATTTCTTATCTTTTTCTTGAGGTATCCTGAGGTCGAGTGACATCCTAAATTTTGCAGGTTGAAGTGCTTGCAATAAAAAAGACCCCTAGCGGAGTCTCTTGATTGCTACTGATGTTTGAATAAAACTCCCCGGGCGGGATTCGAACCTGCGACCAATCGATTAACAGTCGATCGCTCTACCGCTGAGCTACCGAGGAATGTAATAATGAATTTAGCTCTTTGAAGTGCCTTATGACAAGTAAAAAAAGTTAATTTTATTTAAATTTTGATGGTTCCTGCCAGCTAGATAAATAACCATTTTTCAACTCTGCAACTGCATCTGCATAAGTTAATTCTTCATAACGGTGAGTAATCCATAAAGCAGACAAAGGTTTTTTATTGTCGTTTGTGAGATTTTTAATAGTTTCTAAAACCTTTAGTTGACTAAGTTTATCGAGTAAAGCTGTAGGTTCATCCAAAAGGATGAAATTTTTATTGCTTACAAGAGCACATGCAATAGTTAAGCGTTGTTTTTGTCCACCACTCAAAGTGTGCACAGGTCTTTTTTCGAAACCAGTTAATCCAACCTGATTAAGCACATAATGAATTTTCTTAGTAATTTCATATTCACTTAAATTTTGATTAATGTTAATAATAAGTTCGCTCCAACAATTTGGCATCAATATTTGATGGTCAGGATTTTGAAATACCATCCCAATATTTGCTTTACATTTAACGATTCCATGATTGGGTTTGATTATTCCATTTATTAATTTCAAAAGTGTACTTTTACCACTTCCATTTTTACCAACAATCATCCGAAATCCTGGTTTTTTTATTGAAAAATTACATTTAAAAATTAAATTTTCCTTTTCTTCAGGATATGAAAAAGACACATCTTTAAAATTTATATAAGGTATATCATTCTCAAAAGAATCTATCATAAATATTATTAGTCTAAGTTTAGAGAAAACCCTGGTCTTTTAGATCCCCCTGCTACCGATGACTTTTCATATATCTGGACAGAAATAATTTCTTGAGCTTTGACTGCAATTATTTTATCTTGCACTTTGTCGCACTTTAATTCAATCAAGTTTGAAGTTCCTAAATTTTCATTCATAGAACCTTTTATTTCATCATAAATCTTTTTTACATCCTCTAATTCTTTTTTCTGAATTGACAGAGGAAATGGCGAATATCTTAGACTAATTTCGAGCGAATACATAATAATCATCAAAGTTCATTTATATAATAATAAACATTCTTCCCTAGAAAGTTATTTTAATTTAAATTCTTTTTTAGAAAATTATGTATAAAGATCTTTAAATACAATTATCATGTAAAAAGAGGATTTAATTTTGCAATTTAAATAATCATTTATGGAAATAGCAAATGATATTACTTCTCTGGTAGGCAACACTCCATTAGTTAGACTCAATAGAATTAGAAAGTACTTCAATAGTTATCCAGAAATTATAGCTAAACTTGAGAGTTTCAATCCATCAGCTTCCGTTAAGGATCGGATCGCTTATTCAATGTTAAGTAAAGCTGAGGAAGAAGGATTGATAACACCAGATAAAACAACGTTAATTGAAGCAACAAGTGGGAATACTGGCATCGCTTTAGCAATGGTTGCTGCAGCAAAAGGCTATAAATTGATCCTTACCATGCCGGATACGATGAGTATTGAAAGACGGGCAATGTTGAGAGCTTATGGAGCAGAATTGCAGCTGACACCTGGAGAAGAAGGAATGAAGGGTGCTTTAG
>MDTE01094053.1_pt1 | contig 12572 bp, 11 predicted proteins | sample 811231 | NCBI WGS metagenome assembly MDTE01 (sample SAMN05326651, study PRJNA326480) | marine metagenome | isolation source: seawater | place: Indian Ocean: Red Sea | collected 2010
GCATGAGAAATGAATGCCTTATGGTCTCTGATTGGTTCTTCCTCATCCTTGTAGTTCTGTCTAGCGGTAATGTCCGTGTTGGACATATCAAAGGAAATCCCCATCACGATGACCCCAGTATCCCAGACCCCATCCCCGTTGGTGTCTCTGACAAAATTAGACATTAGATCCGCAGCGTTTTCGACGTATCCGTCAATTCGCTCCTGGGCCCCGTCGCCCTGCGGAATTGAATAACCCTCGTAGGGGTTCATACTTGCGATTGAGCAACTGCCATCTGACCCAGGGAGGCCGTACTTCTCGACTGCACACGAGAAACGATAGTCGGTTGAGTTTGCTTCCTTTACGATCTGCGCAGGCGAAAGTACCCAAACCACTCCGTCGCATCCAGTATTGGGGCTATTACAGGTTATTGAGCCTCTGTCATTTTTGTTGTAATCGAGGCCCCTTCTGTACCCTCCCTCATTGACATTGTTATCATCACCTTCGATCCAGGAAATTTGATTCAGGATGTTTTCATGAGTGATGTTCTCGGTTCCTCTCTTGGATTCGGGTAAGGCGTTGTTAGTCTGAATATAGAGAATCACGATGTCTGTTGCCCATTGTTCCCTGACTTCATTCAAAAGTTCGGTAGAATTGGCGCCGTCTGGAAGATAAATCTCCACGTCGCCATTTATCTGATGTTCGAAATCCTCGGCCCTCCATCCCACTAGGGCTGATGCTAGTAGCAGAATTACAATTAGGTAGGCTGGGCTTCTCAAAATAGCGCTATAAAGCAGTTCTGCCGACCTCTGAACCACGATATGGGTCGCATCAGATGCATCGTTGACGAGTTGTGACGCAGTATCGGCAAATCCTCCTATAGGCCCACTGCTGATTGATTCCCGAACCTTCGAGATAGTTTTCCAAAGGGGTCTGATTATTTCAAAAAACCATGACCAGAAAGCTAGTTCTTCGTCCGTCTGGTTTTGCCCATCGGGAGAGCCCACGCCAATAGTCGCCGACAAGGGTCAAATGAAGCGTTCGGATAACCGACTGCTATTATTCGCAATTACGGCACTATATGGGAAAAACGAATAACGATGAACTCAAAGATGGTGCTTTCTTGCGGCGGTCATGGAATTGGTTACCGGAGGGGCGGGATTCATCGGCTCACACCTAGTAGACGCTTTGGTTAGCGAGGGAAAAGAGGTTAGGGTCATAGACAACTTCAGTAGCGGAAAGATGAGCTTCCTTTCTCACCATGAGGGTAACGGAAATGTGGAGATAGTGGAAGGGGATACTCTAGACCTGGAAATTCTGACTGAGTCCATGCACGGTGTGGAAACAGTCCACCACATGGCCGCAAATCCCGATATCAGGCTTGGCATCGAAGTCACAGATACGGACCTTAGACAAGGTACTGTTGCAACTTACAATGTCCTAGAGGCCATGAGACTAAGTGATGTTAGTAGAATTTCTTTCTCTTCGAGTTCTGCTGTTTACGGCGAAGCAGAAATGATGCCGACTCCGGAGAATTACGGGCCAATAATGCCAATCTCCCTCTATGGTGCTTCCAAACTTGCTAGTGAAGCTTTAATCACAGCTTGGGCAGGCACATTTGGGGCGCAAGGGTTCATTCATCGGTTTGCAAACATCGTTGGCCCTAGAGGGACTCATGGAGTGATATTCGACTTTATCCACAAGCTGAAGAAAGACCCATCGAGACTCGAAGTTCTAGGAGATGGAAACCAAGAGAAGTCGTACATGTCTGCTTACGACTGCGTAAGATCGATGCTCCATGTGATCGAACATGAGGAAGGGGCATCGAGCATTTACAATCTTGGAACTGGAGATACGTGTTCTGTTTCCAGAATCGCTGAGATTGTAGTTGAGGAGAGTGGCCTCGGCGATGTTGAGATTGAATACACGGGGGGAAAAAGAGGTTGGGCAGGGGACGTGCCCAAGACTTATCTTGAGGTAAGCAAACTTCTTTCCACTGGTTTCGAACCCACATCGATGTCAGAGGAAGCAATCCGAGACACCGCCAGGGTTCTAATTTCTGAGATCGGCCTTTGACGAATGCTGACTTATTGGCCAAAACTACGAGATAACGCATCTCGGATTCATAACTAAGACGGTTAGCGGGCAGCATGAGCAAGCGATGGTACCAGGAGAACAAACGGGATCCTTGGAGGCGCGATGCAAAATCGAAGGGTTACCGTGCTCGGTCAGCATATAAGCTCAAACAAATCCAAGAGAGGTTTGGCCTTCTGAAGAAGGGTTTCACAGTTCTCGACATAGGGTGTCACCCGGGGGGGTGGACTCAAGTTGCTGTGGAAGAGGTCGGCGACAATGGATTGGTGGTTGGCGTAGACTTGCTAGCCACGTCGCCGATAGAAGGGGCCTCACTGATTGTAGGGGACATTACCGATGAGTCCGTTATTGCATCAATTTCCGATGAGTTCGGAGACAGGCCCCTAAACGCAGTAATCAGCGATATATCGCCTAGGCTAACTGGGAGATACGACACTGACCAAGCGATTTCACTGGAGCTCTCGACCACGGCTCTGGACATCGCTTCTGAACTCCTATCCCCCGGCGGATGCTTTGTGACCAAGGTTTTCCAGGGCGCTGGGATAGAAGGCCTGATTGGAGCGGCAAAACTGCGTTTCTCGGTCGTGAGTAGATTCTCCCCCACGGCAAGCAGAAGTGCTTCATCTGAGACCTACCTGATCTGCCAAAAAAGGCTACAAAGAGGGGATCTGGACGAATCTACAGCCATGGAACATTTGAGAGAACATCTTTCTTCGATTGGCGTTGTTGTTGATGAATCTGATAACGAGGAGGATGAAACCGTTGTCGGTTTCAGAAAGCTACCGAAGCGTGAATGACTACTCTGAGTCTCGATCGTAGGGGATGATGTTCTGCCATTCCGAAGCATCGGATCTGGATACAATCGCATGGACCCAGTCAGAATCCGAGCAGTTGAAAACCTCATGTGGAATTCCAGGTTCGATGTAGAACATATCCCCTTCAGAATGGACCACTGAGTCTCGGCATCCAGGGCCGAATTCATGCCTAACGCTGCCTTTGAGAAGATACACCATTACATCGAAATCAACATGGATATGGGCTTTAGCGATTCCCCCGGGAGGGATGTATGCCCTGTTCATAGACAACCCAGTGGAAGGGGTATTCTTCCCAGATAGTCCAGCACCGTACTCAATATTGTTCCAGCCTCGAACTTTCTCAACATTCCTAAGGCTCCATATGCCTCCCTCGTCCGTAACGAAATCCGACAAATCGGATTGTTCTCCTGTCAGCCTGAGTTCTTCTTCACCCATGGGGCAGATGACCGGTGTAGACGTTTCAAGTTTATCCGATTATGGAAATCTAGCTTGTAAGAATGTTATAATTCACAATCAACGCTAAAAAGGGACCCTATTACGCCAGCAGATGATGACCAGCGAGGGAAGGGCCGTGGAATGTGCTTCATCTGGGACCCCTCTTGTTGGTAAGGAGAGTACTTCTTTCCCGTGCCCTGGGTGCTCAAAGCCTATCGGTAGAAGCGAAAGGTGCAGAGTCCAGGCAGTGAAGTACATCTGCCCAGAATGCAGATTTGAAGGTCCATGAGGTGAATTGATGGGGCATGTTGTAGTGAAGTACAAGGTCACTCTTGATCAGCCCGAGGGAGAGAGTCCGGACTACAACTCAATTGCAGAGATAATTGCAGGATTCGATGAGGTTCAGGCGGTCGAAGTGAAACCTTTGGCATTCGGAATGATGTACATAGAAGTTCAGGCAGTTCTCGGGGAAGGAGAAGGAATAGTCGATGGATTCGAGGACAAGGTCAGAGAATCCAATGATTTGGTTGGCCAGATAGAGGCCCTTGAGATGGGTCGTCTCTGATTCAATAGTGGTCCAAGGGCGATCTCATAAATTCGCGGAGCAGGACGGTGGCGTAGGTCCCCGCCGGAAGAGTGAACCTGAGTCTGAGGCATGCTCCTTCGGGATGCCATCGGTCGCCCTCTTGTGGGCCATCTTCCCATCTCTGTGACAAATCGTTGGATTCGGGGACTTGCTCGACACTGAAGTCTTTGAATGGGACGGAGAGGGCCCTTCTTGTTCCAGAGGTAGTAAGCCGAGGAATTTCGTTTATCGCCCAGTTGGCATCATCTAGTTGTGCCTTTTTTACTCCCCTTTTCTCAGCCTCCCCTGGAATGCCATCTGAGAAAACAACGTCCCTTCCGGGTAAAGGTCCGGTTACTGCTAACCTTCCAAGTTGGCAATTCCTTCTACATCTGGCTAAATTTGACTGGCTGACGTATGACATCTTCCCCACATCTATCCTCCCGTTTACTTGTATGGGTGCAACAAGGTCGCCCTCCGAGGGTTCAATCAGAGAAAGACCGTTTTCCATCCTCTCGGATAGTGCATGATTGAACGCTAGGGACTGCGCGGAATGGACCATCAAGAGTTGGAGGGATTTTGGCAGGGTTCTGAAAGCGCCTAAATAGTCGCCATCTTCATCAGCCAGATGCTCTAGCATTGCGATCTCGTAACCAAGTCTCTGTGGTGCCAAATCTAGGGATTTCTTAGGGTCCCTATTTTGTCTCCAAGAAGCTCTGAATGGTTCCGAGTCGGCACCTTCCCTCAGCCCCTCCAAACCAACATAAAGATCTACGGCCCTCTCAAAATCCCCTTCTATAACTGCTTTACCTACTTGGGGGGTGACTGGTCTTGTTGAGCCGAATCTCTGAGGGCCAATCCAATTTGGGAATGCATCTGCCCCAATTGCCTGAGAAAGCCCTTCCCTAATCTCATGGACTCTCCTCATAGCCTCCTTCGCATCAATTGGACTACCTGATGAGTCGCAACACCCTCTAACGGTGATCGTGAATCTATTTCCATCGTGTCCGCCCATTGAAACCTTCTGGTGAGTACGCCCGAGGACCTCTATGGTACTATCTGGAATCTCAATTTCTTCCACCTTCTTCCTCGGTGCGTCAATAACCAAAATCTGGGTTGTGATGGCCCTCTTATCCTTCAAACCAGAGCTGAAAATTCTGTTTTTGTTGATTCCGCAAGCTCTTGCCATCCTCCTTAGGTAGCGATTAGTCTCCCAGTTCACCATAGTGACTCGGGCCACTGTAAATCGCCCCTTGTTATCCAAAGCAGGAACTTTTGATGCTTCTTCGACGCGGAAGTCCTCTACCCTGGATTTCAGCAACCCGCCAATCCCTTCTGCTTGGAAGGCCCAAGTGGAAAGGCCGAGATATTCCTCGATACTAGTCCCCTTCAGGGAAACACCCCCTCAAAGTTTGATGCTTGACAATTCCTTTGAGATCTCTGAGCAGATTTCCTTGAGGACTTTGTTCGCCTTCTTTCCCTTCGACGTTCTGACGTATAGTTCCGGATCGTCGAGATCTGGATGATTCTGGAAGTAGTTCGCATACTCTACATCGTCCCTGTCATTTAGGCGTGATCGGAACATCTGGAGTTCCGTATGACTCCCGCCAATGACTCTTATCCTCAGCTCGCGGCCCTCGTTCTTCAATACTTTCACTGTCATGGAACGTCCTCTCGACTGGAGAGGTCCTTTTGAGGGCTTGCATGTCAAAGCGAAGCCTCGACTCAGCAAACATCCCCTAAGTTTTACATCGGGAGGTTTTGGCGAACACGATGTCAGGCACAAATGCCATGGCAAAACGCATGGCGGATTCGTTCGAGAGGTTATCGGCACCGATCCTTGTTGTTAGCATCTTACTCACGGTTTTTCTTGCGTCTTTCCTAATTCCATTACCCACGTTTGATACCAATCTTTCCTCTTTCGCTCCAGATACCGATGCTGATGATGCCAGAGACAGGATCGAAGAGTCAATTGGGCCGTCCCCGCACTTGATCTACGTAAATGTAAAACCTGCTGCAAGCGATGACCAAGTGCCGAACGTGCTCGAAATGAGGGCGCTTCACCAACTTTCCAAAGATCATCGGATGATTCAGGATTTTTCCGAGCAAAATGGCGATTTTATTGATTCGCAGATTAACGCTGCCGAAATCCTGCAGAGGGCCTTAGAGCAGAGGAACTTCTCGGGAAAAATTTCCGACTTCAATGATTGGAAAGGGATGCTTGAGGAGGTAGCAGACGGAGAAGAGTGCGGTGATGCTAAGGGAAGCGATGAGAAGACGGTGGCGACAGCCGCATTTGCATCTTCGGCAATGTTGCACCGGGACCTAGACTATTCCCCCATCTGCGACTGGTTGGAGGGGAGTCAGGTCAACCCAACGCCATCGGCCAGCAGTACTCTATGGCTGATTGAGTTGAGCGGGGGGCTGGGTAACGAAGAGAGGCAAGAGAAAGCGAAGGAAATCAGGTCGATGCTCCAGGGGGGTGGAGTTCTTGACTACGGGGTGATCTCGGATGACCTAATCAGCAACGACATCAATGAGTCCACTCTTGACAACCTTGTCTGGCTAATTCTCCTAGCTGTAATGGTGGTGGTTGTACTCCTAGCTCTAGCATTCAGGTCTGCGATAATGGTATTGGCCCCGCTTACAGCCCTACTGGCCTCTCTTGTTTGGACATACGGGGCCATCACCCTTATCGGGGTGCGTTTTTCCATCCTGGAAGTCGCAGTAGCACCAGTAGTACTTGGCCTGGGAATAGACTACTCGATTCACCTGCAGAGGGGCTATGAGAGGGCGAAAGAGGTCTCCAGCAGTTCGGCAGAGGCTTGGGCGAAGGCATTGATGGAGCTTCGGGTAGCCTTGTCGCTTGCAGTAATTACCACAGTATTCGCTTTCTTGGCGAATTCTCTTTCCCCCCTTCCGCCACTAAGGACCTTCGGAGCCACATTGGCGCTGGGAGTAGTTTCTGCATTCTTAGCGAGCACGGTCACGGTGGGAGCAATGCATGTGGTTGTTGAGAAGACCATGGGGCCCTCCAGGAATAGAGGTCTCGAGCTAGGCAAAATGGCCGAAAGGGCTTCAGAGTTCCAAAGATCGAACGCCCCGATAGTTCTTCTCTCAGTGGCAATAATTACGGCTGGTTCAGTTGTTGTTGCGATGCAGGGGCTTGATACTAGCTTCGAGCTCACGGACTTCCTATCCGAAGACGAGATTGAGATTATGGACGTCAGGAACGACCTTTATGACTCCTATGAGGTGAACGCACTGAAGTCGGTCTACATCATAGTTGAGCCTGGGGAGGGAGAGCAGTCATTCGATAGCGAAGAGGAGATAATCGAGGCACTAGGCGATCTAGAGGACTCGATAACCAGAATGGGGGGGGTCGTGGTTACTGAAGCTCCTGGCACTAGCAACGAATGGCCATCTTACGACAGCATCTACAGGGTCGTGGCAGATGCAATAGAAGCGGATCCGTCGTTTGGATCTGAGCATAACCTAGAGGTCTTCGGAGAGGACCTAGCACCAGCTGAAAGTTTTGTTGAAGGCGACCTAGTTAGTGCGATTTCTTCACTACTATCCAACGATACTGTTGGAGATGAACTTAGGGGAACAAAATGGTCTGAGAGGGCCAGCCATCATGTCGGACTGACAGACGATGGGGGAGCGATTAAGTATCTCAGGATCAGAATTGACGTGGAGGCCCAGAGCAGCGCGATGGTGGAGCAAATTTCGAATGAGATGGGGATCGAAGCGTCGATTGTCTCATCTGACATCGGAGGGAGGGCTTACGCTGTAGGGGACTTGATGACCCTGTCCAACCTCCTGTCTGGACTAATCTCCTCGATAGTTAGTTCAACCGCGATTAGCCTTGCGGTCTCCCTACTGGTACTGGCGGCACTAACAAGAAGATTTGGACAGTCATTGCTGGTAATACTCCCCGTGGGCCTAGCCGGGTCATGGGTAGTTGGCTCAATGGCAATACTGGGAATCAACTGGAACGTGCTAACAATCATGATTACTGCGCTAACGATTGGGCTTGGGATAGACTACTCTATCCATGTTTGGAGGAGATTCGAGTCCAACAGGTCGGAAGGGATGGCTATTTGGCCGGCTATGAAGGACATGTACGCGAATACGGGATCTGCCCTACTTATGTCTGCAGGGACCACTATTTGCGGATTTTTGGTCTTACTTCTCTCCCCGATACCGGTGATAAGGGACTTCGGGATAGTGAGTTCAATTTCTGTTGCTTTCTCCCTTATCCTTGCTTTGTTGGTCCTCCCTGGACTATTAGCTGCTGAGGTTCGGACCGTAGTTAACGAGTCTAATCATTGAGGGTCGCCCTCAATACTTCGCCCATCTCCAAGTTCTGCTCTCTGGCCAGAAGTAGCAATGAGGTGCGGATCGACACAGGCCCAAGTGCCCTCTTCTTTCGTTTCGCCCTTCGAATCACCTCTTGCCTTTCGAGACCGGATTGGGACGAGATGATCGAGGCCAGCTTCCCAAAACCGGACTCACTAGATTCCGTTCCGGGGGGATCCGGGGCAGGGTCGGTTCGGGAATTTTTTGAAGAGGTGGTTTCTTCTTGCTTATTGATCAGAGAGACGGGGGGCGAGGGTATTTTTGGGGACCTATTGAGAAAAGGCTGCCAACCGAGTTCCGGGACATGCATCAATGATCCTTCGCAAGGTGATAGGGAGTCCTTGTCCCCTATTAACCAACCCAATTCGCAAAGATTATCCACCAATAATGAAGCATCCCTTGGAGAGAACCACTGCAAATCTAGAGACCACATGCGAGAGATGTCTTCTTTGGAGAATTTAGCCCCAATCTCCCCTCTAAATGTGATAAAAATTAGTTTCGAAACCTCTTCGGAGACATTGCTAACCATAACTGAAACTGATTGGGTGTTCGGAGTGCTTCATGATTTCCCCCGGGGGATGACGCGTTTGGTTGAATAGTGGTGGCGTCATCCGCGTGCGTTTTCTATGGCTAGGGAGTACGTGGCTCGGGACCCTAGAACAGGGAAAAGAATCGGCGTCGGCAGAAGAAGAAAGAAGGCAGGAAAGGGTTTTGCTGCACTCTCTCAAGATGCCGGACCGTGGCAAAGACTGCCTAAAGATTCCATTGTTCCTCTTGCGAGTGGGGAGATTTCCAAGGTAGAGGTGATGGTGGATGGAAAAATGTGGACATTGGGCAGAGTCGATGCAATCAAGGCCCTGCATACCGTATCCGAGGGAGAGTTGGAGAATGGATACGAAGCGCTGGTCGAATCTCTTGAAGAAGACTTTCCAGATGTCAGAATTGCAGCCCTCAAAACGATTCCATCCTTTGCTCTCCGGAAACAAGGAATCCTATTCCATTGCCTATCAGACAGGCTACTGGATGAGGATCGCCCCGTCAGAGAGGAAGCAATGAGGTGCATCAGAAGGGTAGCCCCCATGTTTCCGTCTGGATGTGAAGAGATTCTGAGAAGAGAGCTTAGAGACAGTAGGAAAGAACACAGGGATAATGCATTCGAAACGCTCAGACTGGCGGCGATGGAATGGCCAGAGGTCGGATGCCTGCATCTAGACGAAATTATTCGAGAGGAGGAGGCTGATCTCCGAATCAGAGGCTCGAAGATTCTCAGGACGGTGGCCTCGAAGGGTGGCGCTGAGGCTTGGGATCTGATAAGTTGGTCCCTTCAGGACGAGGAGGTCAAGGTCCGGAGAAGCGCATCAAAGACTCTTTCCATACTCGCTGACATAGAGCCCAGAGTTGCTGCTATTTTGGTTGAATCGAGCATTAGAGAAAATGACAGGGAGATTCGAGAGGCCGTCATAAAGGCACTCAAGAAGTTAGACATCCAGAGTCCGAGAGTGGTGCAGATGATCCTCAAAGGTGCATCTGACGAAAGCATCGAAATGAGGAGGGCATGCATTGGCCAGATGTCCATCATTCTCTCCGGTCCGGAATTGAGGGAGGCAGCCGGAGAACTACTAAGAAATGAGAAGGACCCATCTTTGAGGAAGCGACTTAGGGGACTTTCGATGGACCCTGATTTCGAGGGTACGGAAGAAGAGAAGAATAGGAAGTTGGCGCCTGCTGAATACGTTCCCGAAGATGGGGTCGAGGCTGAAAATGTAGAACCTTCGACTTTGCGTGAGGATGATAAACGTCAGTCAGGTCGCCCGGCCAGCGAGGAAGGCAGATGAGTGGCGAATTCGATGAGAAGTTGGCTCGTTTCGAGAAGCTATGGGACGGAGTCACGCCCAAGGGAGAGAACAGATCGAAGGCGCTTAAATTCAGGCAGTACATGAGGAATCACGTCCTCCAGAAGTTCCACAAGCGCCGAAAAGACCAGTGGGCGAACGCAGACAAGGGGCATTACAATCATGGGTTCTCCAGCAAGGACCAGTTCCTGACGAAAGAAAACTGCAGAAAGTACTGGATGGGCGAGTTGCAGAAGGAAATCAGAGATGCCGAGACCTGGTCCTGAGGCCAAATGATGACTAAGCGCAGATTCATCGACTGGGGGCTCGAGAAGGAAGTATCGGAAGCGATACAGGAACTCGGTTGGGACGAGCCAACGGAAATCCAAGTCGAGGCGATACCGGTCGCTAGGAGGGGCGAGGACATAGTCGGTCAGGCTAGAACTGGGTCAGGCAAAACTGCGGCTTTCGGAATTCCTATCATAGAATCTTGTAAGCCGGAAAGAACGGTTCAGGCGCTAATTCTCTGCCCCACTAGGGAGCTTGCGGTTCAGGTAGCGGATGAAATCGGAACACTGCAGGGAAAGAAGGGGTTGGCCATCGCCACCGTGTATGGCGGAACCGATATCGAGAAGCAGTCGAAGATTCTTAACTCGGGGGTCGACTTGATCGTTGGGACGCCGGGAAGAGTCATAGATATGACAAAGAGAGGGCACATCGAACTTCCAAAAATTGGAATCTTCTGTCTTGACGAGGCTGACAGGATGTTGGACATGGGATTCTTCCCAGATGTTCTGTGGATCGTCGAGAAGATGACAGAAAGAAGGCAGACGCTCCTGTTCAGCGCTACTTTCCCCCAAGAGGTCCTAGATGCAGCGGAGGAGTTTACCAGAGATCCTACTCATGTGATGAGCGAAGACCTAGAGGTAGAGGTGCCTGAGATTGACCAATTCGCGATTAAGGTTGGCAGAATAAACAAAATGTGGGCCCTAGGTAGAATAATCGGAAATATGTCAGATAGAGATCAAATGCTAATTTTCACCAACACCAAGAGAATGGTGGATATGCTTGATGAGAGGCTTGGAAGGCAAGGAGTGGACTCGGTTTCTCTGCATGGAGATATGGCTCAAAACAAAAGAGAGAGGATCCTCGACCAATTCAAAGATGGCGGCAAGAGGATCCTTGTTGCAACAGACGTTGCGGCAAGGGGAATTGACGTTGACGGCATTACTCATGTCGTAAACTATGACCTCCCGGATGAAACTGAATCCTACGTCCATAGAATCGGGAGGACCGGCAGGATGGGGCGAAGTGGCCAGGCGTGGAGTTTCGTGAGCGGACAAGAGATTGGGATGCTTGACAAGATAGCCAACACATGGGGGATGAGCATTCCTATTGTTGAAGCACCGGAACTGCCCGATGGGGGTAAGGAGTTGTCAAAGCAAAAAGAAGACTGGGACGAGCTTTCGGACTCATTCGGAATGGTGACGGTTTGCCTATCCCTGGGTAAGAAAGAAGCGAACAAATTCGCGCTTTCTGAGTGGATCGTCAGAGAGGCGAGAGTCCCCGATGTAACTATTGGAGAGATTTCTCTCGGCGAGTCGGAGACCACAGTTGAGGTTCATGTGAAGAAGGCCTCATACGTAATTGACGTGCTAAAATCCAGAAAGTTCGGCGGTAGGAAACTGAATCCCTCCCTAGTAAACTAAGTGTTCGATTCACACTAGAGTGGTTTGGTTCCTGAGTGGGGGCATCCGCATCCTAAATATATCCGGACCAACAAGAACCCCCATGGCTGGACCCAAGGGTGGCAGTGCGGACAAAGACAAGCAGGCTGCAGCCGCCGCAAAGAAGAAGGCGGATGCTGAGAAGAAGGCGGCAGAAGACGCAAAGAAGAAGGCGGATGCAGAAGAGAAGAAGATCAAGGAACAGAAGAAGGCGGCAGAAGACGCGGCCAAGGAAAGATCGGCCGCTGAGAAAGACCTAGAAAAGGCCAAAAAGGCAAGGGAAAAGGCACAGGATGACCTTTCCAAGAAGGTCTCAGAATACAAAGACTCTGTTGCCAGAATTAGTCAACTGAAAAAGGAAAAGGCGAATCTAGACAGGGAATTGAAGAAGGAGGAGGCTTCCAGGAAGAAGGCAGATTCAGACCTCTCTAAGCAGAAGAAATCCAGCGAAACCAGTACGAAACAACTTGAGAACCTAGAGCGGCAGGTTGAATCCGCCAAATCAAAGGCCGAAGACGCGAAAAAGTCTGCCTCAGGGACAAATAGGGAATTGGATAAAGAGAAGGAAAAATCAAGAAAGAATTCAGATAAAATCTCCGGTCTTAAGAAGGAGTTGGAGTCTCTCCAAAACGACTTCAAAAAGTCCGACTCCGAACAAAAAAAGGCAGAAGCAGATCTGGCAGCGGAGACGAAGAGGGGCGCTTCTGAGAAGGCGAAACTACAGAGCCTGACTGAGAGCATCAGGGATTACAAGACCAGGATA